>Ga0099822_1004902_pt1 | contig 17463 bp, 8 predicted proteins | sample CowpeawhiteBW_FD_76839 | JGI IMG/M metagenome (GOLD analysis project Ga0099822, IMG submission 76839) | Root nodule microbial communities of legume samples collected from California USA - Cow pea white BW | ecosystem: Host-associated > Plants > Roots > Nodule | place: USA: California | collected...
ATTTTTTTTTTTTTTATTTTTTTCTATCTCTATACACACAAAAATTATATATATATATATATATATATATATATATATATATATATATATATATATATATATATATTGCATACCCTCTTCTTTCATTGCCCTCTTCACTTCTAACACTACAAAATAATCACTATTTTGTGGCTTAAAGCTTGAAAGATGGCACCTTTCTCACGTACCCTCTTCTTTGTTGCACTCTTCATTCTTTCTCTCCTTTCTTCTTCAACCAATGCACAACTTTCTACCAACTTCTACGATAAAACTTGTCCCAATCTTCAAACCATTATGAGAAATGTAATGGAGCAAGCCATCAATGGAGAACCTCGACTTGGAGCCTCTATACTCCGATTGTTCTTCCACGATTGTTTTGTCAATGTAAGAACACAGTTTCTTGTTTCTTTAATATCACTTCTATATCTATGTTCAAACACATATGTATTAGGAATGTAAGTGTGAGTTTAAGTCTCAAATTAACTATAAACAAAAAAGTAGAGCATTATATAAGGATGAAGACCCATAAACCCATCGCCTTAAGGTTTTTAGTTAAGATTGGTGTTCATCTCTTATGTGTAGGTTGGACTCATGCTCAGTGGTATTAAATTTCTGAGACAATCCTCTCTCAAAAGACCTAACAGTAGTATTAGAACCTGATTCATCTAGTGATCGGCTTAAACCTCTCTCAAAAGATCTAACGATATCTAACGACATATGAAACGTTAAATTTGAGTAAAAATAACGTTGACTATTCATGTGTATTGTAAGCATACATGATTTGGTTAAAACAAAAAACTACAAATAATCTTAGTTACATTAATTTTCAGGGCTGCGATGCATCAATTTTATTGGATGACAGTGACACATTTGTTGGTGAGAAAAATGCAGCACCAAACAGAAATTCAATGAGGGGTTACGAAGTGATCGACACCATTAAAACCAAGGTTGAAGCTGCTTGCAATGGCATTGTCTCTTGTGCTGATATTCTGGCACTTGCAGCAAGAGATGGAGTAGTTCTGGTGAGCCATCTTTTCTTCTCTTTCTTTCTGTGTAGAGAAATATCACTTTCATTTGCCACTACCAAATCTGTAATATTACATGCATATATCTAAGAATTATTATATAATTGCATAGAACACAACACGTGAAAAATATATGATGTGTTTCATTAGGGTTTTTCCCTGCTTCCATTATTGAAATGTTAGAATGAGGTTGGAAGGTTCAGTCATTCTCATCAGAAGAAGCAGATACGTAGCTAAGCTAAGTTGATGTTTGTATTTTTCCTAACATCTGATTTTGGCATGGGCTTGTTTTCAAACCTTGTTCCCCACTTTCGGTTTTTACTTTCCTCTAACACGTAATCGATCACCATGTCAACTCTCGTAATTTGGTGGGGTCCCCTTCCCCGAAAAAATGCATCACACAGAACAATAATTGATGAAGAGAAAAAGAAAAAAAGAAGGGATAATGGTTCATGCAATCAAAGTCTGGTGTCAGCCTTGTCTCATTCTCGAGAAGAACCACTCATTATCTTCCCTTTTAAAAACCTCAGAAACACAAGTACCACCAAACCTTTGTCTTCTGCTGTGTCATCCATTTTAAGCTTTCACTCACACCACTTTAGCTCAACAATTCCTCTCTGTTCGCTTTTATCTATCTAATATCACATTAAAATGAAACAATTATTTGTTAAAGAAAAGCTTAGATATGGTCCACCTACCGCTAATTATTTTAAATAATTTGTTTATCTTAAGTATATGTAAAAAAATCATACTAACCCTAAACCTAATATTCTGAAATGGCAGCTCGGAGGACCTTCATGGACAGTAGCACTAGGTCGAAGAGACGCAAGAACAGCAAGCCAAAGCGCAGCCAACGCCGAACTCCCTTCTCCGTTCTCCGACCTTCCCACACTCACCACCGCCTTCGCCGCCAAAGGCCTGAGCGCACGTGACCTCACCGTGCTCTCCGGCAGCCACAGCTTAGGGCAAGCGCAGTGCCAGTTTTTCAGAGCTCGCATCTACAACGGAACCAACATCGACACCAGCTTCGCCGCGTCAAGAAGAACCACTTGCCCTTCCTCTGGTGGGGACACTAACTTGTCCCCTCTCGACTCCCTCACTCCCGTTCTCTTCGACAACAACTACTTCTCCGACCTGGTGGCTCGCCGTGGCCTTCTCATCTCCGATCAAGTGCTCTTCGACGGTGCCTCTCAAGACCCTTTGGTCAGAATTTACAGCGACAGCAATGCTGCGTTTTTTCGTGATTTTGCTGAAGCTATGACTAAGATGAGTGATATCACTCCTCTCACTGGAACTGCTGGTGAGATCAGAAGGAATTGCAGGCTTGTCAATTGAACATCCTCAGTTTCTTGTTCGTTCTGTACGAGGAACGTATTATAGAAATGGTGTTTTGTTTCATTGCTTAAATAGTAATTAAGAATTATAAAATTAGATGTGTTGAAAAAGTGTGCTTTTTATACCTCACTCTCAAAATAATTATTGTAAAAGATATTGGTTTTATAATATTGTTTAATAATTTGTCAATAATAATAATGAAAATGTACTTTACTGTATAAATTATTTTATTTTTTTAATCTTTAATTATCTAGTATAAGGCTACTGCAGTATATTCATACGGCAGAGTACATATTTGAAACATTGATATGACAAAAGTTGAAACTTACAAATACTTCTCATTTCGTACTTTATTGACTTCGTCGTATGATATTTGAATGGTTGCAGTTATGTACGTATATGTACCTCATTCTCGTAAACATTTTGGTTTTATTTATTCTTATTTAATTTAAAGAGTTTCTCGAATTGGTAAAGTATACCTGTCACCCTAAATTCTATCTATGTGTAGATAAATGGATGAATATATAAGTGGTGAAATGACGGTCAATGGCGGATCTTTGATAAAAAGGTTTGTAAAGTAAAAAGTAATATACTCAAATCTTATATATTTAACTATTATTAATATAATAAAAATATATATAATTTAATATTAAAATTTTTGTATATATTTTTTTTAAAAGTATAATTTTAAAATTATATTTGATATGAAACTTATTTTAATAATTTTTTTCTAATTTCATCTCTTTTTCTTAATACTCTCGTATTTGAGAACGTTTTCTTATATTAAGTTTCAAAGAATTAATATAAAACATTCTACCTATAATTCAAAAGAATTAATATGAAATTTTCCACTTACAACTTTTAAATCTTAAGAAATGGTCATTTAATTCAACAATTGAATTCCTAGTATCATGCTGGAAAATAGGTAAAGAAGTAAATTTGTCTTGTTTTCATATTCAAGAATATCTTCCCTTCTATCACTTAAAACAAATGAATTTATTATTTTATTTTTCATCAATAATAACTATTTAAAAAAAATTAAGATTAAAAAATAATTTATCAAAATTTAATCAAAAATTGAGAGACGTAATTACTAAAAAAAATGATAATCAAGTCACCTTTAAGAAATGGTTATGAAAAAACATATAGTACCTAACTTTTCTTTTTATATTTATAAAAAAATAAAAAATACAAAAAACTCATAACATGAAAAAAAAAACTAAATATCAAACTAATATTTTCTTATCAAGAGAAATGAAAAAATTACATTTTTTTTATCTTAGAAGAGAACCGATGAGAATTGACAGTGAGATAATGAATTTATGTCTAACTTTCTATTTTTTTAAACAAAAAAATAAAGAAGAGATGCAAGAATAATAAATGAATACAATACGTGAAAAACTAAAACTTTAAATGAGAAAGAACAAAAGAAATATCTCAATAAATTTTATTATTATTTATTATGTTTAATTTTTTATTTTATTATTTATTAATATTAAATATTGTATTTTATAAAAAAATAAAAATCAATTTAATTTTTTTTAAATATTAAAAATATTTAAAAAAAGTAAAAAATCTTGGGGTGGCCATGACCCTAAGGAATGAAAAATAAATCTTTCTTTTCCTTTATCTTTACTGTTGATTTTTTTTTTCTTTTTAGTTTTATGAGGAATTTTTGTATTGGTTAGATGTGACTATCAATATGAGTAAAAATAATATCAGATTTTTAAATTAAGTATAGAAATGAGAGCAAGTATGATTATATTTGTCTATATATCTATATACATTTATTTTGATTTCATATCATTTTAAATTATTAAAACACTTGTAATGTAATAAACTTATCTTTATTATATTTTCTTGTTTATAGGTTACCTTTTCCTAATAGGAGCTAGCTATTACTTTAATTGTAAAAGTTATATAAAGATATGATGATCCTTATCTAGATTTTACTTTTTATACATACGCGCATGCATTTTCTTTTCATGTTACGTATTTCTTAATCTTCTATAATCTTTCAAAGTTTATGATTTCTGGTTTGCATGAATTGCTGCGGTATCTCATCCATAATTGCAATGGAAACTTATGTGGACAGAAAGTTGATTGTGTGAGTTTATTTTCATTCAGATTAACTACTTTGAAATTTCATGTTTTTTGGTTTTCCGTATCTTCGTTTATATATCTATACTGATACAGATATCTGTATTTATATATTATTTATATGTTATATATATATATATATATATATACATTTATACATCATTTTATATAAGTTTAATTAAGTTTCACGTGTTTGATAAATTTAATATTTTTATCAAACTTTTTTATTTATGGATATTCAAATTTTTTATATTTTTTAATTAAGTTGTTGGCATTTAAATTTTTCATGTGTTATATGATTTTTATCTTATCTCATCACTTGTTTCTACATGTTAAAAAATATGAATATTTTTATTAATATAAAATGATATTAGAGTTAATGTAAAATGTAGATTTTGTTCTTGTGTATTGTTTGAACTCGTATCGATTTTGATTAAAAATCCTTACACTTATTATATGCATGTATAACTCTCTCTTTTTTTTCTTAATTTCGCAACTTGTTTCTAGGATACACATTTTATTCTTATTACTTTTTTCTACAATTATTTAACATTATATAATTGTTATTTTGATACTTTTATTTTGTATTTGTATAATTATAATCCCTTTCTTGATCATTATTGGAGAAAATAAAATGTTTACTACAAATGTATTTGTGCAATTATAACTAATTTTTTCTATAATTACTTACCTTTATTTAATTGTTATTTGATACTTTTAATTTGTATTTGTGTGGGTCAAAATATCATTATCAAATTATAATCACTTTCTTGATAATTATTGGAGAAAATAAAATGTTTACCCTTTTTAACATTGAATACTTGATAATACTTGATAAAAAAATTGTTTAATTAATATGAAATTGTAAAAAGACAATACAAACGCGAGTACAAGTAAACTTGTACTCCGATAGGTATGGAAATGAGACACAAATATGGTTGTCCTTGAAAATAAGGATGATTTTTTACTTTGAGGATGGAGATATGATAGTCCAATCCGCACTCATTCCCTTGCCATCCCTAACAAAAAGTGATTTTTATTGCATAAGAATGGATTATCGTAATAACCTACATCAATGATGACAATCCCTTAATCGTTGTAACTTATGATGTAGAAGTTATAAGAGAGAATGAATACCTCGTTATCCTACATGTTTTCTATTGAAGCAATAAAACTTACTTATTTTATATTAATAACAATATCATTTTATATTAATCCAAAATCTCTCATATTTCTCAACATATATAAACAAGTAAACAAAATGATGAGAGGCATAAACATTCACACCACTCAATTAATGGAAAAAACAAATGAAAGATACTCAATTAGAAAATATAAAGTATTCAATAAAACAAAACAAAAAATAATAAAGAACTTAATTCAAAATATTCAAATTTACCAAAAAAACATAAAATTTAATTGAGTCTTTTTAAGTATAATAAATTGAAAAACTATAATATTTAGTGATTATTATAATAATGACAATCTTTATTTATTTTTAAATGTCAAAATGCAAATAAGAGTTCCAAATAAGCTTATGTAAGGTATATGGACTTTGACACATCCTTAGAAACTTTATGAGATCTCAACAAGTGGTTATATGGATCTTTTCTAACTAGTCTATGTTATATTGGTAACTACTTGATTAGTTTAGACTTTAATTCATACTTAGCTTTTGCTCCCTTCAAATTTTGTGGAATCTGCATGAATCTAGGTAGGTATGGATCAATCAACTCATTCAGTGTCATTTTATGTTGCACATCCATTCCTTCCAAATCAAAATTCTAGTTTAACAGCTGATGCAATGAACATTGCAATTTGGTCTGATCTTATTGATTATTTTCTTTTTTGTGTGAATGATCTGGCCTAAACATGTTCATACACTATAGTAAAGCACACAAGAAAAAACAACACAAAAAGTAGTACTAAAAAATAGTAGTAAAAAATAGTAACAAAGCTAACACTAATTCTAAAAAAAAAATTATCAAACACTTATCACTAACTATCTATAATGCATAAACTACTATGTACAAGACAGAAGAATACATAATCACTCTAATTGCATAATCACTATAATGCATAATCACTCGGTAGGAACGCCACTTTTTATGGATTTAGTCTCTTTAGTTCATGTAAAAACTCAATTTTCCCCTAATGTAGTATAAAGTCAACTAAGGTATCAATCTAAGGAGAAAGCAAAATTTTTGAGTGAATTGACAATGTATAAAGTTGATTTTGATATAAAACAATAGGGGAAATATGAAATAACACTTCGAACAACACTAACACATCCTAAAATGTAAATGAGATGATGAATGAAACTATTTCTAAGTCTAAACTCAAAATTGGTCTACAATAGTGTGAATGTTACAGTTTAATCTGCCAAGATGAGTTACAATGCATGGAAATGAGATATGAATGCATAAAATGTATTAATAGATGATATGAAACTTATTATAAACTTTAAAACTAGCTAAAATGATGCAAAGATAAGAAATGCAATATGTTTAATACAATGCCTACAAGAAAACCTAAAATGCAACATGTGTTAGAGAAAATGTCTCTATGACTTATTAATGAAAAATATGCATTGCATATGATATGAACATGATTAATATGTTAAAACCATACAAAATATGTGTTTTGAACTGATTTTAATCATCAAAATCTTGAATTAACAATTAAAACTGAAACTTAGAAAACTAATGCATAAAACATATAAAGACAACAAAAGTGAGTGTATGCAAAACTATGAAAATGCATATCAATGGCTTGGACAATAATCTAAACTGAAAAAACTACTTTATCACAATGTTAATTTAAAGCACTAAATTCTACAAAAGAACAAGTAAAACAATAAATCCTAAATTTAACTAACCTAAGTTAAAGAGATTACCTAGTTTACCTTCCTTAAGTAGTTGTGTGATTTTTCAGTTGATTAAATAACAATCTAAAGCCTAAAGTATATTATAAAACACAATAATGAAGCTCAAACATAAGATATTATGAATTAAGAATGGATGGAATTATGATTCAGAATAGATGTAACTATGATTCGAAGCTAATAAAGAGAAAAACAAAAGTTGTGAATAAGTCAAAATTCATAAATTTAGTTGTGATTGATTATTGCTCTTCTTGTCCAAGACTCACTTTGTAGTCACTTGGATAAGGTGATAACTATGTATTCTCTTAATTTTAGCATGATTCCATATTAAAATAAATGTAAAATTGCAAGATCAAGATTTCATTACTCAAAACCTAAAATTCTGAATTTGACTTTGGTGAGAAGAATGAAAAGAATATTTGAATAATGTAAATTGCACAAAACATTATTATAAAATAAATTAAAAAATAATATTGCAAAATTGTAGATAATACACAATCACCAAAGTTCTTCAACGTAAACCAAGTTCATTATGTAGTCATGATAATAAAAAAAAGCTTCAAATAAAAGCATCTATTCTAAGAAAACTTGTAGAGGTGTAAAATTGAAAGTCCAGTCTTTATCTAATCTGAAAACTAAAACCTTTTAGATATTTTCTACTAGAAAGCCTACAAACTGAAAATTAACAACCTACATATTAAACAATTTACTACCCTAGCTAAAAATTATAAAAATTATAAATGACAAAAGAAGTGCCTAATATGAGTTTCAAAACTTCCAACCAGTAAAAAATGTAACACCCCGTCTCAATGCTTCTAAAATACTTAGAATTTTTTTTTCGCATTAAGAAATACCTTCCTTTATTTCATTAAAATAAAATTTTCAATTTAAAAAATATATATAACTTCATAATCATCTGACATATACATTATTTATAAAAAAACTAAAATTGTTCCAAAAACATCAGAAATAAAAAAACACCCTTCCCAATACAATCTCCAAGCTCCTCCCTATTGTTAATCCAAATCAACATTTGCAATATCACTCTACTCCTATATAGCACCAGTCATACGATCATCGCAAGTAGAAATCACAACCACAAACATGCAAGGATGAGTTAACCAGATAAAACGTTATGTAACAATACATTGTCATCATACAACTCACCTAACATGTTCATAAACTCAACTAAGTCATATTACCACCAAGTATAACAATCAAATATGTCCTTCTCTCATAACCACCCATTACCTTTTCTGCACACTAACGCCTTTTGGAAATGGTTTTTTCCCTACTTTCCATAAGACTTACAAGCAAAAACTCTAACTACCCACCAAAGCCTTCAGTTAGAGCACTCTTACTAAGTTGATGTCAAAGTCTTATAATCGAAAGAAACTATTTTACCCAACTCACCAAAGCCCTTTGGGTAAAAACCAATTCGACTTTATGATTACGAGAGCATACAAACATCACCATCACATACATACATACATACATACATATAATATCTCATTATCATAAAATTAACCATACATCATCATCATGTCATAACTCAAACATTATTTTTTTACACTTAAAGATTTTAACATATAATTCACCAAAAATTTTGTACAAAATTAAACAGAAACAACAATCATAATTCTGCACCAAATAAACTAAATTTAAAATAAAACTCTTTTAATTAGTTTATCAGGTTGGTCTTTGTTTATTTATATACACAAGGCATTTTGTTATCTTCATTGGTAATTCTCATTCCTATAACATTATACTTCTAAATAAAAGGAAAATGAATATTTAATAACATTTTTGTGCATCTGACATTGTAACTTAAGGCGAAAATTCTTGTTTCCAATTTCCTTTTTTTTCAGTCTTTTCTTTTTTTCATTCATACGTTAATTTTCATCGTTATATCATCTTCTTCTAAAGAGAGTAAATGCATATTTAATAACATTTTTGTGTTATGTCTTTATAAAGCCTTCGTATTTACTATTTCTGAATGATTTTTCGGTCTTTGTTTTTCTTTGTGTGTACGTCATGATGTTATTATACCCGTTCGACTTTTCACCCTTATATTATTGTTCTTCCCAAAAAGTAAACGAATATTTAACAACATTAATTACATATAAAAGTTATATGTTAATCCTTTAATTTATATGTGTAATCTTTATCCAAAAATATTTCGTCAACTTATTTTTCACCCTTTTACATCACTCTTCCAAAAACAATTAAACGCATTTTGAATAATGTTAATTTCTTTTAGAAGATATTTTCACTCCTAATGTGTTTGGAAGAAATAATTTATGTGATCTGTGAAAAAAAAAATGTTTGTTGAATAACGAATTTTAGCTTTTATAAATTTATGAAAGGAAAAATTGTTGAATATTATATATGATTATAAAAAATCAAAATTTACTCAAGAATAGGAGTATGAAGGTTGATATATTTTTGTTTCCTATATTTATATATTTTTTTTCATATATTTTCTCATCAGGTCAACTTCAACCAAATTAACAATCTCTCAATCCAAGCTTTGTTGACTTGATTTTGATTGGTGACCAACTCAACTTTTTCGTAGTTTCCATTTAATTCATATTGTTTTAATCTTAACTAATTAGAGTTAGAAAAAATGTTGGTCAATGTTAATTATTATGTTTTTAGCCAGATACTCTTTTTTAAAGCCTTCACATGGATTTTATATCAATTAAGATTTTTTTTTATCGATGATGGATTTAATTATTTTCAATTAACAAATTTTTGTCGAACTTTTTTATTAAAAAACTTTATGCTAATATAATTAGGAAATTTTCAAGCAATGCTAATTAAGAATAAGCCCACAAGTAAAAAAAAAGAGTCATCAAGACATTAAATAAAAATAATTTTGACAATTAATAGAAAACATCTCACTAAAAAAATTCCTTACAATATCATAACAAATTCTTTTACCAAAAAAAAATCTCAACTATTGTGGATAGATAAAACATCATAAAAAAATTGTAATTGTTGTAAGAATATGAATTATTTATTTTAAAAATTAAATATATTTTAACTTTGTTAAAATTATAAAATTTTGTATTGAAACGCAAGGATGAGGATTTGCTGCTTCCGTTTTCTCAGCAGTTTTTCCTTTTCTTATTATCTTTGTTCAAAATAGTTTTCTCCAGTATATAATAGATATTTCTTGAAAAAGTTAACGAAATTTTGAATGACATTTACTTACAAAAAAATTATCATCATTAATGTTAACCTGAAGTCTTCCTAAACACGTAACGTTAATTACTTACAAAAATTTATATTATTTAATTTATTAATTCTGTAATTTAAAAGAAAAATGTCAAGCAGCTAATTATTTATCGGTTAAAAAATAAATAAAACAAAGACTCATTTATCCATAAAAGGTAAAGCAATTATTTAAATGGGAAGGTTTGTTACATAGATTTTACACATTAAAAAGAATTATTATTATAACCCAAACTCAATAAACTAAACTCACGAACCAAGTAGAAGTCTGACTTAATTAATGAGTAGAGTATTAAACTTCAGTATTTTATGTTCCCATTACGTCAACATTACTTCTTTCAAATACGTATTTTCGTAAATGCCACCTTGCAAGTTCCATGTGATCCTTCTGTCCCTTCGATTTGCCACGTCACAATACGGACCACATTTCACCAGTAAATCTTGCCACACCAGATTACGCATCCCGTCGTCGTTACCACAACAGAAATATCATCTTACGGCTACCGTCGAAGCGTGCTCTTCACTGTCTAACACACGCGCTTGAGAAAAGACACAGAGACACATTAATATCACACTCTCTTACCCTTTATATACTCCAAAGCCTGGACCCAGGACCAAGCATCAGTATTCCAGCAAAACACAAAGAGAGAGAGAAAGTGTGTTTTAGAGAGAGAAGCAAAAGAGAGAAAGAGAGAGAGAGAGTGTGTGTGTGTTGTGTGGAGCTTCTTTCTCACATGGCCTCTATGCCGCTGGGGCAGCAACAGCTTCAACCACCGCAAGTGGCAACTCCGCCGCAACAACTGCCGCAGGCGGAGAATGACCCTATGAAAGTGGACTCTCGTGGCGGCTCTGACGCCGCCTCCAATAAGGTAATTTCCGCTCTCGGCCATTTCCTCAGTGTGCGCGACGGCGCCGTTTATGGTCCTCGGATCGTCATTGATCCGCTGGACATGCCTCCCGACGAACGCAGCTTACGGTGATCTGCTCGTTTCCGGCATTGGTTTTGCTCGCTTGGAGGTCGCCGGAATTTTTATAACGTTGCCTTCAAGGAATGGCTTTTATTTCTTTGGCTTATGGAATTGGAAATTTCGTAAGCATGGACATATCGTTCTTGTTAGTGTTAATGTTTGGATTTTGCTGTGCTTTCGCTGTTGAGTTGAGATCTTAGTGTTGAAAAATTGAAGTTTGTGGAGCTTTCGGTTTGGTGGTCCAGAAAAGAGAAACGGAATGGAGTGAAGTGAAAATGTGGAATCCTGTTCTTTAATAATTTGCGCTTTTCATTTCTTCAAACAAGAGAGAGAGGCGGAGAGAGAGAAAGAGTCTGACTAGGCACTTAGCCGAACTTCAAGTTGGCTTACCTGAGTTTGTCATCCGATTCCTTGCCAGAGTTTTTTTTTTTTCTCAGACACTTTATGGGTTTGAATATATCACAATTTACCTCCCAATTTTTTTATCATTTTTTCTTAATACAATCAAGGTTTCAAATTATTGATTTTCCTATATTTTTTTTATTATTGCAGTCAATGTGGCCCCAATTTCCATTACAATCACTCCAAAAACCTTGAGGTTGCCGTTTAAAACCTTGAGGCTATTGGTGTTTTATTTTTGTTCTAAAAGGCCAGATTGCTTTCACTTAATCTATAACTTCCGGCGAAATTAAAATGGCTTTAACAATATCATTGATTCTTTTAAAGTTGGTTCTATATTACTTCCTGTATAGTTTTTCTATTATATGTTGGGTTCCTTGCTTAACATGGGGTTTCCTTGAGTTGCTGGTGGATTGTTGTTCAAACGGTTTATGTTTGCTTCAGGAAATAAGTGTTCTTAGATTCTCTCTCCGTCTTGTCTCATAAATGATATCAATGCATTTTGGCATTTGATGCTTTCTTGTGGACCTTGGTAACCTGATTGAACTTTGCCTGTGCACATACCTTATTACCTTTGAGCTCTTTACACTTTGCCTATCTTCAACTTCTCCCATTTGATTGGTGACTTTCTATCCATTTCTATGTTTTTATAGTATCATTTAAAACTTTAATCAAGCACCATAGGTGCAGGTGTCCAAACCAGAGTATTGTCTGCTAAAGTTCTGTGTATGTAAAATGTAAATATGTATATATGTCCACTGATGACTTTGTTGGGTCGGGCATAGATTGACTATAGTTTGTCCAACCAACTTATACTTGTCCGTAGTCATATGAGGTTGGCATGTTAAGTAACTGTTTTTAACCAAATTATTGGTGATAATTGCTATCAAGACAATTTACATTGAAAAACACTCCATAAGCAATTACGGATATTGTGTCGAGAAGAGTCTTCTTTTCTATTTCTGCATTAAGAAATCTGATTTACCACATTAAATATTTTGTTTACTGTTGTAAATTGCAGGAAATGTCCGCTCCTGTCGCAGAGGGTAATGAGGCACATGGACTCACTGGTCACATAATCTCAACCACAATTGGTGGCAAAAATGGTGAACCTAAACGAGTACGGACATTCTAACATTTTCAATTTCCAGTTTTTTGTTTTTTAAGAATTCCGTTTGTACTGAATATAAATATTTGCTTCTCTTTTGGGGCTCAGGGGAACTACAGTGGGGGTTGGGTAGTAAACTTGGTAAACCTGTCCATTAAGGATCCATCCAAAATTATAATACCTTTTGTTAGCTAGAAGTTGGCATATTTCCTCCACTCGCATATTAATATGTTTTGTTTTTTAAATTTAATTTTTATCTCCACCTTCTATTGATAATTGTCTTTCGTTCTCATTCTTGGCCTTTAAAGGTTCAGTTTTGAATAATTTGGAGTATTATATATATCATGGTTAAATAAAATTGAATGCTTAAGATTTACGATAACTTGCATGGGTTTCCATTTCTTTTATTATTCATAAATTTGTGCTCTAATGGCACTTGCAGACTATCAGTTACATGGCCGAACGTGTTGTTGGCACTGGATCATTTGGAATTGTTTTCCAGGTAAGGATAAGTAAAGGAATATTAACCTTGAGGTGATTATGTTCCTTCTTTGATTTTCAAGCTGTCAAGTAATCTCATATTGCTTCACACTCTTGGGGCCCTTAAACAAAGGCAAAGTGCTTGGAGACCGGGGAGGCAGTGGCCATAAAGAAGGTCTTGCAGGACAGGCGATACAAAAATCGAGAACTGCAGTTAATGCGCATGATGGATCACCCAAATGTAGTTTCCCTGAGGCACTGTTTCTTCTCTACAACAAGTCGAGATGAACTTTTTCTGAACTTGGTGATGGAATATGTCCCTGAGACGATCTTCCGTGTTATAAAGCACTACAGTAGTATAAACCAGAGAATTCCCCTGATCTATGTGAAATTATATACATATCAAGTATGAAAATTTTTTCTTTTTGTAGCTTGGTTTGATATGTTCTCGTTCCTTGCTTTTTCTTTGAAATTTTGTAATGTTTTGAGTGGGAATGTGATGTTTAGATCTTTAGGGGACTGGCATATATCCACACCGTACCAGGAGTCTGCCACAGGGATGTAAAGCCTCAAAATCTTTTGGTAAGTTGTTCATTTGCTATTTTTCCTCAAGGATATCATTCGCTTACTCTGAATCCAATGTCCATTGTTCTGTAGGTGGATCCAATCACACATCAACTCAAGCTTTGCGATTTTGGGAGTGCAAAAGTTCTGGTATGTTGGTATTCTTGTGCATTTCATTAATTTAAAGATGTATGCTACTACCAAGTCAATGTTGGATGTGGAATTCTAGTGCAATACCGCACGTACCTGGATCATACAATTCAAAAAGCTCTTTTAGGATTTGTTCTCAAGTGGTTCAATTTTAATTTTGTATGTTCTAATTGACATTTACGTAAATATTCATTAACCGCTAATGTTGCTACTAAACTGGATCCCAACTCATTACTTTTTCAATAAATAGAAGAAAGACCACTGGTTGGGATCACATAATAATTTGATTACAGATATTTTTGCTCATACAAATTAAGGTATGATCTTAATAATGTATTTCTTGTCAGGTAAAGGGTGAATCAAACATCTCATACATATGTTCACGGTATTATCGGGCCCCAGAACTAATATTTGGTGCGACAGAGTACACAACTTCTGTTGATATCTGGTCAGCTGGTTGTGTCCTTGCAGAACTTCTGCTGGGCCAGGTTGTTAAAATTTTAGGCAACCTATGCACTAATGTTGTCCGTACATAACAAGTTTTTTAGTTTATGTTAAATGTTATCTTGATTTCCCTAACTCTCAAAATATTTCCTTTAGCCTTTGTTCCCAGGAGAAAATCAGGTCGACCAACTTGTTGAAATTATCAAGGTGATGCGTTGTCTATACTGATGTTACCCTGGATTGTATGAATCAAGCCACAGGGATAACTATGGATTTGTTTTCTTTTAGGTTCTTGGCACTCCTACTCGGGAAGAAATTCGGTGCATGAACCCTAATTATACAGATTTCAGATTCCCCCATATCAAAGCTCATCCTTGGCATAAGGTAATTCGCCCCTTTTTACCTCTTTCGTTTATAATAATAACAGTTTTTATTTTTTGGGAACGTGCATTGACTGACTCATTTGGTGCAACGATCCATGGTTCAGGTTTTTCACAAGCGAATGCCTCCTGAAGCAATTGACCTTGCATCAAGGCTTCTCCAATATTCACCAAAACTTCGTTACAGCGCTGTAAGTAGGGCAAAACCTTATTCATCCTCCTCCATTGCCATCCTTTCAAGGCACATTTACTACATAATCATATTAGTATATTAAAAGTCAAAACATCCAGCTTTGACATGAAAACTATTTACACTAATATAGAAGTTCCCTTATTTGGTTTTTGCTGTAAGATTCGACTGCGATTGAAATATTTTTGTGGCATGTTTCATAATATCATACGCATAATTATTCGTACATTTTCAAGAAATATTTATAAAATTAGTATAGTTTTCACTGGTGGCTTCTATTTTAAAGGTGGAAGCATTGGCACATCCTTTCTTTGACGAGCTTCGCGAGCCCAATGCTCGGCTACCTAATGGTCGTTCACTACCTCCACTTTTTAACTTCAAACAGGAAGTATGTATCTAATTGGTTTCTTGTATTAGATATATGATACGCAATTCTTTTTTTGCAACGTCATGGTCTGCACCAATGATGAATACATGTTAATAATTTTGTGATGAACACTGAATGCAGTTAGATGGAGCTCCTCCTGAACTGCTTCCTAAGCTCATCCCGGAGCATGCCAGACGGCAAGGCTTGCCGGATACCCAAACTCAAATGTAAAGAGATAGTGAAAACATAGAGTCAACCGTTGTAGTGATTAGCGTGAAATACATCAATAGAACAGGGGTCAGGCCAAAATATGCAAAGTTTTACTCCCGTTGTGAAGATATATATATTATACATGTACTGGATACTCAATGTAACCCCCGACATGGTTATCATGTCTAATGTCTAATATTTCATTCTAGGTAAACCATTCTTCTTCCTTCTATCTCTACAACTTTTTTTCCCTTCATATATTAGAAAGTTAGTAGTTCCAAATTATAGTGCTCTTGCTTAGACAAGTAGGAATTATCTTGAGTTTTGCATAATCATTTGATGTTGTTTCTAATAATGTTTTTTAATGCCTCTGCGAATCTAAAATAAATAAATAAATAAATCATTCATTTTCTCTTCTGTTTCACTTTTATCTTCCTTTTTTTTTATTACATTTATATTTTTTTTATAAAAGAATTGTACTGTTTTCTCTTTGAAAAATATTTGACATTGATAGAATGAGAAGCTATGGATTGGGCATGTGGTCCAGTAAGGGGGCAAGACAGAAAATATAATATACAAGTTAATGCTGAGCAGCATAACAATCCAAAGGGGAATTGTGTTGTAGCTTAGTGAGAAAAAGAGAGGAGAGTTTTGGCTTTTGGGTAAAGTTTGTGGGCCTTCTTTCTAGGTATCTTTCTTCTAATCTTGGTATCATTGAATCTCTGTTTTTTAAGCATTCCTCCTCTGCTGTAAGGAGCTTTGTGCCCTTGCAATCATACTTGACATATTCCATTATTATAAAATACTTGATAAACTGTTGTTAGGTTTCAACAACTATGAGATGAATCTTTGTGCGATAAGTGACATAACCACTTCAATCACATTTTTTCTAGTAAAAACTAATTTGTAAAAAAATGGGCCTAAAACTATTTTTCAAAGAAATTGTTTTCTTTGAATGTTATGTTGTATTGCTTTTCAAAATATAAAATTACCACAAGTTTTATATTTTTAGCTATATACATAGTGAGTGCACGATTAAAAATGTGTCTGACTAAAAATGATCAGATTAGGATTTCAATGAGACGGATAATGTATGCGTTTCATATTTGTTCTCATATCTGTGTGGATATTTATTATGCAGGTATCTATATATATTTTTTTAATATTCACGGATATCCACGGGTACCTGCGGGTATTTACAAAAAAAGAGTAAAATATTTAACAATAAATCCAAATAAAATGTAATATATAACATTCATAAATTTCAAACAAAGGTCAAATAACCCATGTAAACAGTGTTGGATAAAGATGACAAATAAACTCGCCCCCATGGGTATTGTTCGAACTCGTCCTCGTTTTGACGGGGAATCCCTGCATTGACGATATGGGTGTGGGGAATCCCTGACTTTTCAATTGGGTATGGGGATGTACATTTCCGCCTCGTCCTTGTTCCATCCTCGCTTAAATTATTAAAATATTCACAATTAATTAAGTAACCTTTTATATATATATATATATATATATATATATATATATATATATATATATATATATATATATATATATATATATATATATATATATATATATATATATAAAATATA
>Ga0099822_1004903_pt1 | contig 17462 bp, 6 predicted proteins | sample CowpeawhiteBW_FD_76839 | JGI IMG/M metagenome (GOLD analysis project Ga0099822, IMG submission 76839) | Root nodule microbial communities of legume samples collected from California USA - Cow pea white BW | ecosystem: Host-associated > Plants > Roots > Nodule | place: USA: California | collected...
AAAAATATATATATATATATATATATATATATATATATATATATATATATATATATATATTCTCAGGTAATATTTTTGAAGAAGTTAAATTTATTTTGTAAACGTTAAATATTTAATATTTAATGTATATCTCCATTGGAGGTTTAAACCTAGAACAACATTATTTCTTATGTGTGCGGTTTCATGGCTGGTGTGATTGAGGCAGCAGAAAAATGTATAAACCAAGTATGGTGTTAACCTATCTTTAAGAATTATGATATAATATTAGAATCCATTTTAATTTGAAAATTTTGTACTATTAAATAAAAAACTGTTAAAAGGTGTATATTCTATGTAATATTTTAAGATAAAAAGTATTTAATAAATTATATCGTGGTTACATCAAGATTCAAAGTAGAGAAAAAGTACAGATTGAATTTTTTATATATTTATATATAAAAGAAGGCGGATTTTGACCACAAATATATGACAATTTCCTAAGCAATTTTGGTGTTTGAGCAAAATTTTAAGTAGGGCCGACATATATGAAGAAATGGTCATCTAAAATTTTGTTTTTCAAAATGATTATTTAATTGAAAAATTTAGTTATCTTTAATTGAATTTTATTTTGTTTTGTTTTCCAAGAAATAGTTCCTTGATCATTTAATTAATTAATTAATTAACTATATATATATATATATAAAAGATAATATTATACTTGTGTAAATTAATAATACATATAAATTAAATTTTATGTAATTAATTTAAATCACTTCATATATTTTTTAATTATAATATTGTTACTTTTAAAAATAAAATTTATGCATTTAATTATTTTTATATGTATTATTTTGTTGTGTTTTAATGTTAATTTTTTTTCCTTGTGATTTTTATTTATGTAATTTAAAAGAGTGAACAAATATAAAAGGATTATATATGCAGATCAACTACAACTTATTCGCAATGATATTGACACGGATGGGGATGAGTAAAGAAAAAGTGTCCATTTTAGTAAAATGAAATGCTTACTTTAATCACTGTTGTGCAATGAAAGTTATAAATATATTATAACATTTAACTTTCTTTCAATAAAAAAATAATTAAGATTTTTATAATTTATTTCAATATTATTTTTCACTTTCAATTAATGAAAATATATTACTGATAGACATTTTTTTATAACTATTTCGTGTATTACTTTCAATTAATTTAAATGTTAAAATATTTTCTACACTTTACGGTTATTTTGAAAATAACGTAAAATTTTAAATATTTACCATTGTATTTTGTTTAACTCTTTTGAATTACATCAATAAACTTTGAAAGGATTAACTTAAGCCCAAAATAGAAAAAAAAAATATTTAAAATTTATCTTTAAAAAATAACTATGTTCATTTTAAAATAAATAAATAAATACCTAACTTTTACTTTTAAAAACAATGCTATTATAACTGAATAACATAAACTAAGTATTTCTAATTAATTATATCAACATATTTAAGTTATATATTTATAATTAGTTTATAATAATATAAAATTAAATTTTTAAACTAAATGTACACATATAAAAGATACAAATAAATAAAGTTATCATTTAAATGTCCAACACAGTGTAGAAAAAGATAGTAAATTTGTTAACTAGGAAACCACTAATCCAAAATGACCAATGACTTAAATTTGTAATTATTTTTTTTTTGAAAAAAATTATGTAGATAATAGAAAATTTTGTTAAAGAAAAATATCGAGAAATACAAAAATCAAATATGGTTCCGGCATAGTTGAATGTGGAGTTGGTTTAAAACATGTTCCTACTGATAAAACCCAATTGAACCCAAACCCTATGAAACATGAATGATTACACATCCAAAGCCCACAATTGTAACATAGTTTCTCTCATGGTCATGGGCATAAACCAGATTGAACCATAAACAAGAAGGTTGCTACTTACTTTGGAAGTTCTTGCAGAAAGTCATAATCATGCTATATACGGTAACAAGGGTCTAATATTAGTTCAAAATGATAAGATTCCAATGAACTTTCTGGGAACTAAACATCATCAACATGTATAAATGTTTTATTTTTTATTTTTTAATCACACTGGCACGTACCAGAGGATATGGACTATCTTACAAGAACACAGAAATGATGCACTATTCTGACAATTTTTTTTCTTAAAGGGGGAAAAGGAAAGAACAGTAATAATAGATAAAGAGTTTTGCCCATTGAATAACCAGAAACTCATTCATTGTTTCAGAAAAGCAAGGAGGAGAATCTGGTATCATTATGTTACATTTTTTCTTTCCATCGTGTGTTGTGTTTGATTGCAGTGTTAGTGTTAGTTTTCTCGCTCACACTGCTTCCTGGTCCAAACCCCCCCTGGCTAACTGTATTTAGTGCCTAAGTTTTTGTTTACCAGAAGGACCAATGCATAGTGTTAATAATGGAGCATACAGAGACATTTGGTTTATCCTAATAGTGACAAGATAAGGTCAAAGATTAGTAGATATTTAGTCCAATATTTGAAGGATCATAATAATATGCATGCTGAGATATTAATTAGGTAATGTGTTTTGGTCTTAAACCATGCCTACTTATGATTTGAGTACCCACAGGTTAAATAATTGCCCAGTGAATCTTCTTGCCACTATCTTGGATATGCACATGCTGGTATAATAAGGGGAGAGAAAAAGGTTTTCGTCGCCACCTAAGTAACCACTGAGAAGGCATTATTACTGGTTTTTCTGCCTTTTACTTTTCTATCTTCTTGTCACGATATGGTATTCACTGGGTTTCTTCTTTCTTGCAGGAAAAGAATTGGATTTCTAAGTGTAGCTTTAACAACTATAATAAAGATACATCACAGACTTTTGGCAGGGCCTATAACAGTGATTGGGTTGCCATTGTACTATTCATTTGTCCCCAATTAACGAGGATGTTTACCTGTTTTTCACCAAGCATGCGTCCTGTCTCAGATCTCTAATCTTGCTGAGGTAAATATTGTGAGTTGTAACCTTAAGAATCTTGCTACCAGGGGTGAGTAAGTAGTACATACATGATACATGTCTCAGTTTCTTTTGTCAAAAAGCATACACCTCCATGATCCATGATCAGATCAACTTTGTGGTGGACACTGTTTGTTGAGAATAAATATTGATTTAAAAGGGTAGATGTGAAAATCAAGAAAACGTATATTAAAAAGGGTATGCACCAAACAACTTGAAGTTGCAAGAGCATTGTGTTTCAAAAAATTCTTTGGCCAAGAATAAAAGTTCAGTGTGGCTGCTAGTTCGCATTATACGCACAATCATAAATTTAAATCCGGTGTCATCATTACCAAGGTGAATTCCTCTCACTGTTAAGCCTCGAAATCTTGTGTTGAATTTTCTAATTTGAGCAATGGATGAGTTGCATGTGACAAAACTATAGAGATGGGGGCAACATGGTCTATCAGAGTATTCTCAATTTGGTCGGGACACCTTTATTATCTATAATGTCAAATCAATGAAAAGAAAAAAGCCTAATCATGTGCCCATAAAAAAGAACAGAAGCCTATTCTCTCATGCCAGGCATCTTCAAAAGGAACGGTGCGAGCTTACGAAAGATTACAGCATGATTGATGCTAGGAATGGCATAAGTTTCAAATTACTGACGGTAAGCAGATTCTATATATAATTGCTGCTTTGATATCAAAAGGAAACTTTGTGACTACCTTTCTCACAATAACGAATAAATTAAAGCAAATTCAGATTCCTTTTTCCATTTCAAATTATCAAGCAAGACAGATATTAACACAATACAGTCCACAGACAATTATGCTATGCACAAAGATATATATGCTATCTTTGTTGGTATCAAGTATATATACTGATTCGCGTGGATATTTTTCTTTAACATTACCCAATTGGAATATAGAATCGGATATGTACTGGCCTGCAACAAGTATCTGTCCAAACAATAGAAGATGTTGAACAACTTTGCTTTTAGTGGCCTTAATCTCCTAAAAGTCTATACAATAAATACTTATTACGATAAATGCTGCTGCAGATATAGAATGCTTATAGTAGCAAACAAATTTTCGTGTGCTCTAAAGGTGTGATTAGGTTCAATAGATTTTAAGAAGCATAAAAGTCTGGCCATTAAAGTAGCAGAACCAATGAAAAATGCAATTGATTCTGCAAAAGACTTTCTGAGAAGTGAGGCATTTCATATACATACAGGGAAATTCTCAGTTACAGCATAAGCAAATGACAAGTTTCTTTCCATATTGATGGTTAGCTCCCTAATAAAAGAGCTCAAATAAAATCAATGTATCATCATTCATCACTCTTTCCTCATTCTTTTCTGGCCCTGACATATTTTAAACACCCAAAAAATATGTAAGCTTGAAATGTCCATCTCCACACAACAACAACAACAACAACAAAGGAGGCATTCCAACCTTGGTTTCAATCAATGATTGAGCCAGCAATAAAAAAGAGGACCACCACTTTCTTCCTATCATCGATGCTGCTTGCTGGTGTTCAAAGGAGAGGCCCTCATGCTCTTGGATTGTGTGTATGTGATGTGTGGAGTCCCATCTTTCTTCTTCCGTCTCCCTTGTTGAGACAAGCGAGAGTGATAAGACAAAATTGCAAGGTCATTAAGCTCCTGCAATGGAGTCAGCGCTTTCACAACTTCATCCATGTTGGGGCGAGATTTAGGGTCTCTGCTGAGGCAACTATAAGCTAGCTGGGAAATCTTCTGCACTCCTTTTAGAGAATAATTTAGCTCCAGACGAGGATCCACAAGCTGGTACAGCTTTCGCTTGTCAGCTAAGTATGGCCTAGCCCAAGAAACAAGATTTTGCTCCCCACTCGGACGCTTCTTGTCCATTGATCTTCTTCCTGTTAGTATCTCAAGTAACACAACTCCAAAGCTATAAACATCACTTTTAGCAGTCAAGTGCCCTGGTAAAACAAAACATATAGGTCTTACAAAGACTTCTACATAGATGAACATGCCATGAAACATGTGCTGCCGTAATGTCTGCGTTGTAGCAGAAATTATAATCTATAATACAATTTTCACCACTTCATATACAAAGCTTTGTGGTGGCTGCATTGGAAGCCAAAGAGTTTCATTCTTACCTGTCATCACATATTCTGGAGCAGCATAACCATAAGTTCCAACTACTCTGGTTGAAACATGAGTTTTGTCTCCTTGAGGTCCTGCTTTTGCTAGACCAAAATCTGAAAGCTTTGCATTATACTCCTGTAAGATACTACATGTTAATAAGTAGTAAAACAAACTTCTCTGAAACTGATTAGATGTTTCAGTAACCACATACCGTATCAAGCAAAATATTAGATGTTTTAAAATCTCTATAAATGACAGGTTCTGGACCATTGTGGAGGAAGGCCAATCCTTTTGCTGCACCAAGGGCAATCTTAACCCTGTTGGGCCACGGGAGAGGTACGGTTCCTTCAAATTGTGGCAAAATCGACACTTTAATTGTTAGAGACAGTGATCAAGAGGAAAGGGACCAGAACAGAATAACAAGTTTTAAGGTGCTCCAGTAAATAATTCCTACAAGAGGAAAATGAAATGCAAAATATATGCTGGTGAAGAAAGAACTCTACAATGTTGCATTAAGTCACAGATTAACAAAAGCAGATCACTGCATTGGTTTTGGTTAATTATTCAAGCAATAGCAATCGAAAGATTTTGCAGGAAACCAAGAAACTGTAACCACATAATCTCTAGATATATAACAGTCCTTATAATTTCTACGCAGAAACGAAAGGGAAGGCAAGACAGAAACTAACTTCTGAATAGATGATTTTCTAGACTTCCACGGGTCATAAACTCATAAACAAGAAGCCGTTGATCATCTTCAATGCAGTAACCGATAAGTTTCACAAGGTTAGGATGGTGAAGCTGTCCAAGAAAGTCAACTTCAGCCTGCATCAACAAAATGACAAGTTACAATTCAATCTCCAACATATCCTAAACAACTCATTACAACACCAATCTACTAACCCAAAGCAGATATTTTACTAACCACCCATTCTCTATGGCCCTGAAGGCCATCTGGCTTCAAGCTTTTGACAGCCACTGTAATCCCTGACCCAGGTTTAGCTGGCGAGGTTCCATCTTCCTCAATCCATCCTTTGAAAACATAACCAAAGCCACCTTCCCCGAGAATGCTATCAGGTCTGAAATTTCCAGTTGCAGCTTTAAGTTCTTGAAATGAAAATTGAAGGAGCTGGCATGCAGCCTTGTTCTCCTGGGGTGGGGGATCAGGGTTGTCAGAAGATAATCGAGCTTCAATGGGAGGACAAAGTTCTCGATTGCTAGCATTCAGGTATCTTGTCTCGGTTGCTGCATCAGTAAAAAAAAAAGAAGAATGTGAATGCTTCCTTCTTGAAATTCCCACTACTTCACGAATAAGATTTCTGATACTGCATTTAGCTTGGTTTTGGATCTGACAATGCAATTGAAACCATCATATCACAACGATTAAAAAAATCCGTAGTTTCTGCTTTCAAGCAAAAAATCTATGAAACTTCAAATTTCAGAAAGTTCATTCACTCTCTACAGAAATGAAAAGTATGAATCCTTTTGAATTTTACAAGGGGGACTAGCTCAGTTTGCTCTGCGCACCACCCCACGTTCCTTCCAAGGAATCATGCAGTTAGCTATGGTTACAGTGTCTGAAACAGGAAGATGGAGAAAAGGGTTCTGAGAAAGCACAGCGATAAAGCTGAAAAAGATCCATCTTTTTAACTACCCACATCATAATTAAACTCCATAAAAATGCCTGCCAAGGAAAGTTAATTTTTTATATAAAAAAAATAACCATCCCAGAAAACTCCATGATTTCAAGCAAACCCAGAATCAGGTTCAAAAAAATCAAGTCCTACATTGGTCCAAGGCCGTGCCTTATAAGAGCTTATATAGCTTAGGCATCTCTCCGCTTACAAATCAAATTTGTCGGGGATAAGTCAGGCCCAAATTATGAATACAGTACTGCAAAACCACAAACTTTTATTTCTGGATTAGAAGGAAGAAGAAACTTTAAGCTTCAGAAACAGAAGAAAGTAAACAAAAGCAGAGAAGAGACTCATGAGGTGTGGTCAAATTTGAAACATCATTCATTGGTGTGAGAGAGAGGAATGACACTACACAATATAGTGGTTGAGATTCACAATGAAGATGGAGAATTCTCTGATGTGGAAAAAAATGGTTAGTTATGTTTTGTTGTGTATGTACCTGCATCATAAACGAGACTAGTACGAGGGATAGTGTTAGCAGAGTCTCTGGAAGCTGAAGGTTTGCACGCACCTCTAACTCCGCGTTTAAGGACAGCCCAGCAACCGCACTTCTTCTCTGTCTCCATGCTCACAACTTTCATATTAATCACTGACTGATGGAGAAGATGTTAACCATGGTTGTTGGCTTCAAAGAAAGAAGAGAGTGATAAGAGAGAGAGAAGAAAAAGAGACGGTGTTTGTGTTTGTGTTGGAGATTGCAGGCATCATCATCGCCATCATCGCAGTGTGTACAAAAAGAACTTTTTTCCCACCACCTTTTGTGTGGGGATGGGAATGGGACACTCTCACACACTCTCTCTCACCCTCTGTTTTTACTTTGTGCTTGAAATTACCAAAACACAACATAAAACCTCATGTCCAACAAAGTTTTAGCATTTTTTGGAGTGCTTCCTTCATGCCTTTCACCGCCATTCATTCATTCATCAACCCTTTATACCCACAATACAAGTACCACATATTTTCAAACAGCTCATACGCATATTTTATTCATAAAACAAGCCATGTATTTTACTTTATGCTTCTTTAACATTAATTTCCACCTTTTCTTCTGCTGTCTAATTTGAATTATAACTTTTGCAACAATTTCTTAATTTACTTCAACAATTTGGTTTTTTTGTCCACATATTTAATTCCCAATGTTTTATAATCTTATGTCTTAATATCATTAAATAGGTTTTAATTTTTATGCATTATTAATATAAATACTTTTGTATTGTCAATCAATCAGTTTTAAGATAATTTTGTTCGCATTAGATTTGAATGTGTCCGCAAAGAATATGATGTTACGTGTCACAGTAGACAACAAATTTTGCTGCTCAACTGTTCCAATGATTATGTTGTAATTTGCCTGTTTTTGTTTCCGTTGTGATTTTATTTGAAACAGAGAAAATTATAGAATATTTTTTTCCTGCTTTAGTAATAAAGTCACATGACTGAATTATATACCATTGGACGAAGAATCATCCGACACTATAACACCGTTCCGATAGGTTTCATTTATTGTTATATTTATTAATTATGTACAGTTATAAAACTATAATTATTCAATTTTGATAAACTTCACAAATAATTATGCAAAATTGTTAATAATATTAAAGTATATATATATATAATTTATATTTAGTTTTTCCTTTTTAGTCAGCATTTATTTTCAAATTTTACTATTTAAATAAAATAAATAAATTAAAATCGTTTTACTAATTATACCTTTTAAGCAACTATTTTCTAAATTTAACCATTTTTTTTAATTTGATAGTTTTTTTCAAAATTTAATTATTTTTTATTTGTAAAAATATTTAAAAAATAAATAAAATTTATTTCAATAAAATTAAAAAATTATTTATATATTACTTTATAATTATAATAATAATAATAATTTTATTATTATTTATTATCTTAATAAAATAAGTGAATAGGTATGCACATAACAGTTTTCACTAATGCATGTGTAATATATGTTTTCACTAGTGTAATATAATTAGAAAATAATCTTTTATAGAGAAATAAATATTAGTTGTAGAATAATACATTAACAATTCAATTTAAAATTACAATATCACTTAAATGAGCACCTTATGTTTGAAAAATTACATAATTTGTATATTTTAATCTTTATAATTACTTTACAATAAGGACAATTGATAATATTATTCTTTCACATAAACATAAAATGGTAATTCTTCAATATTATATGTACTGTATGTCCCATTGGTCAATCGGCCAAAGATAATCCTTAAGGGACCATCGGTCCTGCGGTCAAACGAATAGTCATACAGCATCGTCAAAGCATAAGACCATCGGTCAAACAGATAAAATGTCAGAACATCGGTCAAACGGTTGAACATATAAGTCACGACTCAACCACTTTCATGCCAATCGGTTCATCGGTAGAACAACAGTGGTGGACCCTCTAACCTTGAGGGCCCATCGGTTCATCGGTAGAACAACAGCGATGGACCCTCTAACCTTACGGGCCCATCGGTTCATCGGTAGGACAACAGCGGTGGACCCTCTAACCTTGAGGGCCCATCGGTTTATCGGTAGAACAACAGCGGTGGACTCTCTAACCTTGAGGGCCCATCGGTTCATCGGTAGAACAACAGCGGTGGACTATCTAACTTCTGGAGCCCATCGGTTAATCGGTGAAACAGCAGCGACGAACCTTCTTAAGCACCTGTCTGTCGATCGATAAAACACAGATTGTTAGCTTGTTGGAAACGTAACGTTATCAACCCAGCCAAGCAGCCCTCGGTCGCACAGTTAAATGACTTAAGTCATTTAATTATCGGTTAAACGGGTCACTAATCTTCATTAAGGGATCATTGGGCCGTGATTAAGAAACCTTAATTACAAGCCCATGTCGAAAGCTATAAATAGGGCCCAAAGGTAGGTTGGTGAGGATCTTAATTTCGCATTTATTACAGTTGATATTCTGATAAACCGATCGGCTCTCTGACTTAAGCATCGGAGTACTTTAGACAGGTACCCCGGTCGTCATCCCAACCGATCGAGCTAAAGAGTGGATTTCGCTGAAGTTACTGGTGTGGAGAAGGAGCGCGTAAGTTGAAGAGGTTCTTTTAATAGGCTTTTGGTCCCTACCCCGAAACATTATATTTAAATAGGAAGATTAAAAAAATGCATATGAGAATATCTTGTTATTGTTAACTTAATTTTTTTTACATAAAAAAGTCAGTATTTGTCATTCTTAATATCTTTGGTTTAGTTTTAAATTAATTTAAAAAAATGTATTTATTTTAAGGTGAAGTTTAACATGTGTAAAATTAGATAAGACAAGAATAATAGTCATATCTATCTCATAAAACACCAGTAGAAATACTTATTTCAAGTCATATTGATTTTGAAGTATAAAAGTAAATCTTAGGGTTAATTACTCGATTTCTAATTTGGTCGAAAAGTTTTATGTTGGTCTATTTTAACTTATTGTTTCAACGGTGTCTCAAATTTTAAAATTTGACTTAATATGTTAATTCTAGATTTTTTAATTTATATTTTAATTCTTCTTCATTTTTTTAATTATTTTTTTTATAAACTTTTTTGTTATCCACGTGTCAGGATGTCAAGTCCATGGTGTGATGTGACACTTACAGTGTCACATGTTAATGTCAGTGTTAAGTGTTAATGTCAGTGTCAAGTGTCACTTTCTTGTACTTAATTTAGTTTCTATATGTCTCTTTAATTTAATTTAGTTCTTTTTTTAATAGACCAATGTTGTCCCCTTCTTTTAATTAGGGTCAATTTTATTATTTGTGTAAATGTTATAATGATATTTTTATTTTTAATAACATATAAACCATGGATTAACAATATACAATGATATAGAATAATGTAATATGTTATAAAGTCATTTTAAATAAAAATATCAATATAACATTTGTATAAATAATAAATTTGGTTTCAATTTAAAGATGGACAATATTAATTTATTTGAAAATATTTGTGATTTAATTGAATTAAAGATTTATATGAAGAGACTAAATTGAATACAAGACAGGGACATTTGACATTAACATTGACATGCAACACCGTGTCATGTGACACTAACAATATAATGTATCGCATTGACAGATGGACAACAACAAAATTTGCAAAACTTAAAATAAATAAAAAAACTATAAATTGACACATGATATGTCATTAAAATTGTTAGTGATTTTTTTAAATAACTTAATTGAGTCAATTTTTTAAAAAATTGGAACGCAATTCAAACAAAAAATGATCAACTTCAAATTTTTTAACCAAAATGAGGATCAAACGAATAATTAAACCTAAATTTTAAAATGTAAATATAAAATTAAAATTTCATTTTAATAATTTGTATTCCCCTGATTTAGTGTAAAATATGTATACCACGAATAATTTTAATAATAATATTTTCTTTCATTATTCAAAGAGTCGTCTTAGTCTCTTTAAAGTCTCAAAAGGAAATATGGTAAGAAAAAAAAAATTAACTATTTTGTTTTTGTCATGTTAACCAATGACATTGAGTAAGAATACTTAATAAACATTGAATTATATAAAAGATTCATAGTTAGTTGGGACATTAAAAGAACTTTGACTTCAATAATTATTAATATATTTTTACTTTATTTAGACGACAAAAATAAAATATTTATAAGTGTTGTACAATTATCATTGACAATGTATTTGATACAAAACAGAGTTAAAAATAATTAAATAATAAAATAATTAATGTGTACCATTTTTCTTTTTTTTTTAAACTTTTATTTTTTATTTTAGTGTTGTTGAAAATTAAAATATAATTAAAAATGAAAAAGATTAAATTAATATAGAAAAAGAAATAAAGTAACAATTTCAGATTTATATTATTTAAATTAATATAATTAATTATTTCAATTTTAATATAAATATAATGAAATTAAAATCATTAATTATAAGTAAATTTATATATGTTTTAACTAATAAAATTAATTATTTTAAATTTTAATATAAACGTAAGTGAAATCAACGACATTAATTATATTTTTTCAAAGTACTCTTCAAGTATTGGTTAGACTTTTTTTTAGGGAGTCAGTATTCAATATGTTTGAGAAGTTATGTTTTTTTTTTTTTATTGAAGTTTTTGTAGTTTTTTCTTTTTTGTAACATTATAATTTTGTTTATTATGTCTGAATTAGTTGAACTTGGTGAATTCATTTTAAGTGGAATTTAACATTTTAAAATACATCTAATTATTTAACCTATTAAGTTAGTTTGGGATAATTTACTTTAAACTAAAAGTCAATACGAGTTATTTAAATTTGACTGATATTAATTTAAAAAAAAAATATTTATTTAGTTTTATTTTAATTTTGAATATATATATATATATATATATATATATATATATAAATATTTTTAAAATATATATAAAAATTAAAAAAAAAAAAAAGAAATGAAATGACACTTATAATATAAATATAATATTATATTTGTGTTTGATATAATTTTATTTAAAAAAAAAATAAATATAAGTTATTTAAATTTGTCTTATATAAATTTAAAAAAAAATATATATTTATTTTTATTTTAATTTTAAATATATATATATATATATATATATATATATATATATAAAGATCTTTAATAAAAACTTATGTATAATTTTCATAATAGATTATAATTTTTTTATTTTATAGGTAAATTTAATAAAAAATATTATATAAAAAGAAGATTAAAATTTTGAATAACATTTTTTATTTTACAGTAAAATTCGTTAAACTAATAATATTTCAGTTATGTCAGATATAAGTATGTTTTAAAAATTAAATTTAGAGCTGATATTTTTATATATGTCAACTCCATCTTATTAATTTAAAAATTTTCTGAAATGAATTTAGTTCATTATAGAAAAAAAAATATTTAAAATTTGGACTATATATATTTTTTAGTCTGAAATTATTATAAAAATTATGTTTTATTCTAAATTATAAACTATTTTGTTTATAAATTTTATAAAAAATATACACCTTCACATGAAAAACTATTCGACAAACCATTTATTAAAAATAATATTTTAGATTAGTACTTTTACAAAATTTAAAAATTAAATAATTAATAATTTAATTTAAAAATAAAATATAATTTTTATAATCATTATATTTAATTCTTAAAATATATCATTTTTATAAATATGTAACAGATGATAACTTTTGGATGAGTATTTGACATTATCACAAAAATCTCTTGACAGTGCCATGAAAGCAATAATTCACACAATAATGTTAGTTTTATAATATTTATTCTTCTGTCATTCAGTTCAATGACTAATTAACTTATATTATCTTCCCATGTAAAAGTAAGTATATTATTGTACATTCTTCTTTCTCCTTATTATAGAAGAAATAATGAAAAAAATAACATCCCCACTACATTCAGTTAGTAACATGGTATATATGTTTAAAAATATTACAAAATAATAATTTATTTTAGAGTTAATTTTTTTTTTAATTTTCTCTAATATTTAGAAATTTATATATTTAATTTTTTTAATTAAATTTATATTTAATTAATATTAAAATATAAATATATCATATAAACAATTTAAATATTATTATAAAATTAGTTTAAAATTAAAAAGAAAAAAAGCTATTTTTAATTTTTATTAAAAGTTGAGACACTAGAAATACATTTTATTTTATTTATGCATTGGAATTCTAAAACCACTTTCCCAATTTTTACCAAAATCTAGAAAGAACTTTACAAATAGCCATTATCTAGATTCTAGACCTGACATGTTTTCAAGATTGTATAAAATAATGAACGAAAAGAACGCATTTGGGATCATTCTTGATCTATGTTGCTAGTTTCATTATTCTAGATTCTTGTTAATCGGTGGTAAGCAGAAAAACCGAAACTTGTAATCTCCAAAAGAACGCTTACAAACAATAGTTTTGTTAGTAATGTTATTCAGCTTGCAAAAGTTGAACAATTCAAGCTCAATAAAGTTGCACGGACTAAGTTTTTTTTAGTTAGACTCAACTTTTGTGTTTTGACAATTCACAAAGATGGCAAAAGGAGTTTTTGATTCATAAATGATGGAGCATTAAAATTAGGCGTGAATTAAGTAACCCTAACCAAAAATAATGTTATTGTTGGGTCAAAACTAATAGAAAGACGGTCAATAGCATTTTCGAGTGCAATCCCATCACTCTTTGTCTCTCTAGGCACCGAGGGTGGGATAGATTCCTACATGGATGAAAAATGGAAAAATGGAATGGGTTTTTTTCTCTTGAAGGAAGAAAAAAAAGAAAGAAAGAGTGAGTGAGGTTGCTTGGTGAAGAGTCATTTCATGAACCAACTATAAACAAAATTGTATTCTATGATGCTTGGAGTGATGAAAAGCAATTTAAGATCCTATTCTTTTTTTCTCTTCACTATGCTTGCAACTTGACAAACCTTGTTGAAAAGGAGTGATGCCAATTGCCCCGCCCCCACTAAGTTTTGTGGTTCCTCATCACTAAGAAGAAGAAAGGGTGAAGGTTTGGGAACAGTGACCAGTGTGTGGCACACTAAAATTGTAAATACATAAAGTGTAAGAGAAAGAGTAATTTATTTATTGTTTGAAAGAGGGTGAAGTGAAGCACTTGAGGTAACATGGTTCCGTGAGTTGCGTGGAGTGAAGCATCAACATCAATAGAAGAAAGAATATGTGATGTGTTTTGATATGGTTCATCTTCCCAACTTCTCTAAGGACCAGCACCAACTCTTAACCTCCTAATTCAACTTTAGTTAGCTGCAATGTCAATTCTACTACGATATATAAAATCTATTCAACCTGTCTTAGAGATTCTATCTCAATCCAACAACGTCATGCCATTTTTTTTTTTTTTTAAATTACTATTACCAAAACCTAACTAATAAAAAACTTAGAATTAGTGATTAGAGAAGAATGTAGGAGTACTAATTATTATAACCATTTAATAACTAATTGCTTTAAATAAATATTGCTTGTTAGTTTGGTCTCTCGAGTCTAAATTAAGCAAATTAAGTCATATAAATAGTGTAATTATATAATTTTAATTCTTTCTCAGTCCTGCATTTAGTTTCCAACACTTTGTTTGTGTCATTGAATGACTGAGTGATGCCATGCCAGTTACGTGTTGTCCAACATATATTTTACCTTGTTTAATTATAGTTTTGATTTCTTTATAATCATAATTATAAATTACTAAAAAATATGATTAAGCTATGTGAGACGATATTAAGTGCACACAAATTTTCAATTACATGTCAGTAAAATTATTAAATATTTAATGAAAGGTGGACTGGACAAACAATTATGTTTGGATAACACTCAAATTAAGTTTATATATATATATATATATATATATATATATATATATAATAAAATAAAATTTGAATTAGTTATTATAAAGGCTTCCATAAACAATTAAGTTAATTTTTTAATCATAGATGAATTAATCATGATAAAAATTGCTATCATAACTATTTCGATTTATATTAAAAAGATGGTTTGTGCTTTGATTTAATTTTCAAATAATATCACATTAGTTATCATTATAAATTTTGACATTTTAGCTAAGTTGACATCCTAAACTCATCAATAATATGTTATTACATGCAAAATTATTAAAAATAAATAAATAAAATAAGCAAATATAGAGCATGAGGATCACACCAAACTCGTGATAAAAGTTACACTTTATAAAACATAGGCAAAATATACCTAATATGAAAAAAAAAATCTAAATAAATATATGAAGTAAAGTATTAAACCACTTATATTGTTATATATGAATTAAGCATAAATTAATCAATTTATCAGCACAATAATTTTTTCACGAAAAAACATGAGAAACTTTGAACTATATACCTTCCATAAATGAACTTGGCAGATGGAACTTATCATATTACTTCCATAAATGAAACTACCATACCTTCCTTACTTTGAATATTGAAAAATTTTAGCACTAAAAGATCATAGACAGTATTACGCATATGCTTCTTAGATTTATTTCTAGCCACACACACTAAAGTCCTTAAAATATGCAAAGGTCAGAACACCAAAAATCATTCCAAAGATTAATACAATCATCCTTACCCAGTGTCCAAAAGGTGTTTCCAAGAACATCATATGCATCTTTAATACCATGTCAAATTGAAGACGACTTAAATAACATATATTTCTGATACATAGACTTAAGAAATCAAATAAGCATAAGTTCAGTCCAAGTCATATTACCATAACCAAACTCCTAAACTAAACGTAGCGAGTATGCTTTGTACTCCAACTGAATATTAGTAACTTGCAAACCATCATTCACCTTAGTATACATAAGATAAACCATTTAACAATAAGCGATCCTCGTTTTTGTGTATCTCCAGTCCAAACAAAATTCTGAATCCACTATTTCACCTCAAGAATAAGCTTAATAGGCCATTTGTAAACCTGTAAATTAGAAGACAATAATCCAACAATTATTGAATTTACTAGTTGAATTCTTCTCATCATACTGAGCAACTTCCTTTTTGTACCTACTAGACTCAATAGATGATGTCAAGTAACGTGGCCCAATAAGGCCCAATTAGCCTCATCACCAAAAAAACAACAAAAATATTCTAAGATACATCTACTGGGGCAAATATTTACATGTTAATGGTAATTATGACAAATGTTGGTAGTTTGATTATGTCTTGATATTTTGATATTAGATATTTACAGGGTATTTGGTATATCGGATAAGGTATCACATTATTATTACTATTATTTACTCAAGGTAATTTGTTATTTTATTGATATTGGTTAATATTATATTCATTATCACATGGATTCAAGGTTCAAAAGGTCTTACAAATACATCTAGTATTTCCAAGGAATACACACTTGTACTCATACCCACTCTTATCAAAGATCCTAATTCTCTTACTAAATTGAGAACTTGAATGTTAGAACATCTTTTGCAGATGAATCTTTTCATATGTCTTCAACTGTGAAAGCATCTCATCAAGATCTGTCAAAACCATCCAAATATTGCCAAATTATTCGAAGGCTCATCTCAAGATCGAATAAGAAGACTTGAAAAATCAGTCCTTAAAAGTCCTACGAAAATTAGCACACTAAAATATAAAGGGTAATTTATATTAATTGAGTTATTATCAAAAAGTTTGACATGTAATATGTTTTATATTTAATTTGATTACTTTAAGCAAAATATAACTTACGTCATAATTGTTTTACTTTAAAATTAACATAGTGTAAATGTATTTTTATTGTGTTGTGCCGTGAAATGGGATTAATTGATGATGACACAACACAAATACATTTGATAATTCTGCGAAAACAATAAAAAAAAAATGAGTTGAACATAGTAAAAGTATGATTGGGAACAGCAAAGCCCTTATTATCTCTTTTTCTTCCTGCAACCCTAATTTTCCATTGCACCTCAATCTCTTTTATTGAAAACTGGTTCTTGACGCGTGCTGTTGTCTTTTATTTTATAATTTCTAATTTTTTATTAGAAGTATCAATATAATCATTGTTAAATTAAAATAAATAATAATAAAATGATTAATAATTACTTTTAATATATATATATATATATATATATATATATATATATATATATATATATATATATATATACAATCTATAAAATAAAAAAAAAAACAAAACAAAAAAGAACAGGAAGA
>Ga0099822_1004905_pt1 | contig 17459 bp, 6 predicted proteins | sample CowpeawhiteBW_FD_76839 | JGI IMG/M metagenome (GOLD analysis project Ga0099822, IMG submission 76839) | Root nodule microbial communities of legume samples collected from California USA - Cow pea white BW | ecosystem: Host-associated > Plants > Roots > Nodule | place: USA: California | collected...
AAGACGAAGAGGAGGTATGAAGACAGGGTGTTCGATATTTCTAATTCTAGAGATGTAAATAGTTTTGGATTGGTGGGTATTTTTGATGAATATTCCTGGTAGAGAAAAGAGGGGGAAACAAGTATAGCAGGAGAAGAGAAGAATAGTATAGGAGGACATTGTGTGATAAATGCCAAAACATTAATGATAGAAGAGATACACCTGTCATGAAATTGGTATTTTGTTGAAACATCAAACATGGGTATCACATGGGGGTACCCTTATCATATTACTTTGATTCAATTGGTCAGTCAGTACTGTTGGCAATACTGCACGAGGAAACATGCCTTTCTAGGGACAATAATTGCACCATCCCCTTTTGCTAAGAATAGGTAGACAAACCCCCCCAACCCTTCATGCCTCTTGTGTTTCCCCCTCACCTTCTTTTGTGTAGTGCTGCAAATGCAATGCAACACACTACAATCTCTGAGTGAGTGACTCATGATGAGTGATTGGGGTATAAATCCATTTCTGCAACAACACAGGTATCCCACTTCCAACACTTCCCTTCTGGGCATTTCATGCTTTCTGTTCCAACCCCAAACTAAACATACATACTTTCTCACTTTTCTTTCATTATTAATTATTAATTATTAATTCCCTCCATGGCCTAGCACTAACCTTTTCCAATTATTTTATATAATACCTCATCCTCTTTTTCCATTCCATCTAAATAATTTATTTATTTATTTATTAATTAATTAAGTAACCTCACCCGTCAATTTCCCTAACCTTGTGTTGTTTGTGCATATATCCCTATTCCCGAATTCATTCACGTTCGGTCAAATCGAATTTTAACTTTGAAAGCGGAAACATCATGAGAGGCAAACCAACACCAGCTCAACTTATTCCCTATCTACCAAACAGGAAAGAAATTCCGCAAAACCCAACAATCTTAATCTTTGCATCTCTCTCCACATTCCTTCCCAGATCAAAAATCTTCCCCATACCATACCCGTACATTTCATCCTTATTGCCCACATCCCACTTCTCCCCCACCTCCCTTCCCCCTCCCTGCATTCCACGCGCCACTCTCTCCCCCCTCCCCAACCCCTCAATTCTTTTCACATTTTTTAATATCAACCCTTGCCAAATAAAGGACAGCTCTTTTTAAAATATTACATCTTAGAATTGCACTGTGGATAAGGGAGGCGCGTTTGTCCCACGCCCCACCCCTAAAAAAGAGTAAGAAAAATACTGGAGCGATCTTGTAACACTCACTCTCAAGTAAGAAGACCCCCAAATCCCGGAAAAATAAAAATCATAAGGAAAAGCATCAACAACAGTGCCCACAATAAAAAGCTGAAAAGAGAGAGAGAAAAACAAGATCCACCTCGAACCTCTCTCCACACTCCACCCTTCGTCACCACCACCACCACTCTTTCTCTCACACCCTCTAATCGAATACTTCTCCCAAAACGAATCAAATCCCAATCTCCGCTATCTCATCCACACCCTCTCCTTAAACCGTTAAATTTTCAAACAACAGAGAAGAACACGAATTTCCTCCAATTCGAAAAATGAGGGAAGAGGATTCGAATTGGTTTTCGCGATGGGAAGAGGAGCTCCCTCCGCCAGAGGAACTCATGCCCCTATCGCAAACCCTAATCACGCCCGATCTAGCCATGGCTTTCGACATCAGAAACCCCCACACCACCACCAACCCCAACACCGCCCAACAGCATCAACACCAACAACAGCCACCGCAACAACAACAACAGCAACAACCGTCCAACCCTTCCTCGCTCCCCAACCCCCAGCAACCCACCTCCACCGAGTTTGCCGACTCCGGCGAGCTCGGCTCCGGCACCGCCGGCGAGGAGCCCGCTAGAACCCTCAAGCGCCCGCGCCTTGTGTGGACCCCGCAGCTCCATAAGCGCTTCGTCGACGCCGTCGCACACCTCGGCATAAAAAACGCCGTTCCCAAGACCATAATGCAGCTCATGAGCGTGGATGGTTTGACCCGAGAAAACGTCGCCAGCCACCTGCAGAAGTACCGTCTGTATCTCAAACGCATGCAGGGGATTTCCGCCGCCGGACCCGGTGGTCCCGGAGGCGGCGCCTCCGGCGCCGTTGCGGACCCTGCCACTGACCACCTCTTCGCCAGCTCCCCGGTGCCGGCGCATTTCCTGCACCCCGCGACGAGGCCAAATTCGGATCATTTCCTTCCCTTTGTGCCGGTGCCGGCGCTCCACCACCACCAGCAGCAACAGCAGCAGCTGGCCGCGGCGGCCCAGTACCATAGACAGGTGGGGCATTTCGGGTCGCCGCCGAACGGGCACTTCGAGAACCCGTTCATTTCTAGGCCGAATCTTCAGAGGATGGGTGGGGGTGGAGGTGGTCCCGTGCATAGCCACCACCCTGTTAGTGGGTATGTGGAGGATATGGAATCTGCTAATGCTGCCTCAGGAGGTAGAAAGGTTCTTACTCTGTTTCCGACTGGGGATGATTGATTGAATGAAGTTTGGTCATATATGATGATCATGATACGATGATATGATGATGATGATGATGATGATGGTAATAGTATGGTACTATTTGATCTTCTGGTATGTGTCACTGTGTCCTTGTTGTATTGTGAATGTGAAGTTCATGTTTTGTTAAGGTCTTAATTGGTATTTTTGTGTTAGGGTTATTGTTAATTAGTTTGGTGTTGCTAACTGGGGGTATTGGAGTCTAGAGTTTAAGTCTGCAGATTCAAAAGCTCCAGCAGTCATGATACTTCCGGTGGGTATGGTGTAATTAATTAATTACCTTGTGGGGTACCAATATCCGCGACTGCTTGGATTAACTTCTCCGTCAGCTTCAGGTGACTGACATTCATCATGATGTCACTTTTGAGCGGCAATAGTAATGTGACTGCCAATAATTCTGGGTGGCAATCAGTGGTTTCGTGGTGTTGGGGCTTCCTCTGATTCTCTGGGAATTGGTCTCTGGCTGGACGAAATCTGGAGAAAAATCTGGAAGATCACTGAATGGATGGATGTGTGTTGGTGTTCATGGAAGGATTGACAAAAGATGTCAATTTGGTATTTGTGTCTGCAGGTTGTAGTAAACACGGATTACACTTTGTAGAAACTAATGGAAGCGAAACTCAAACCCATTGGCGTGTTTGGATGTGAATGTGAATTCTTCGACTAAGTCCGGGAACCTCTATTGCGAAAGACTTGTCTCCTTGGTGTTGAGTTTGTTGTGCAGCATAGAGGTGAGTTGTACATTGTTTGATTCTATAGAAGAGTTGAATGCCTGATGTGAGGCAATCCTTTAATATTCTAATCTTACTCCCGCGTGGGGTCTATATGTTAGATGAACTCAAGTAAATCAGTTTCCATAATTTCTAGGTTTACCCTGCTTACGGAAACAATAAGTTCATGTTTACTTAATCATGTAATTCTCATTTGACTGCAATTCTCTTCTTTTCTCTTGTACCGGGACTCCTCAGGAGTCTTTTAATTTGATGATTATGTTTTAGAATCACCAGGGATGATGTTCCAACTGTTCACACTGAGATCCTTTTTTCTAGTTTTAAATGTCATGGTAAGAGGACAACTGGTGCTTTTGATCTACTAAGAAATATATACTCTGTTTTGAGTTCATTTCCTATATGATATATGTTATTATATGTGATAAACTGATGAACATAATGTGCTTGCACTAAAAAATATATGTATGCATATCATAGCTGGAGTATGAGTTGACAGCAAGGTCAAAAGAAGTCTGAAAATTAACAACCAGTGTATTCTTGGATCATCGTCTTCAGGAATCTTCCTCTATCTATCTTGTCTTAACTGCAGTTTCTAAATGTCAATTAAAAAAAGTGACCAGTTTGGTGCGGTCTACATCACTTTTTAGTTACTCAAATAACTTGTTCTTTGTATCTTCTCCAGTTTCCAGAGTTTCTTCTTGTCTTAGTAATTTTTTCTTGAAACTATTCATTTTTAGCATGACGAGATTATTTTTTTAAAAGGTTATAAACAAATTTATAGTCTGTCCTTTCAGGGCTAGCATGAATTTTAATTCCTGTTGTTATCTATTGTCTACATATTTGCTATGATGAACTCGAGCTGTAATACGAATTTCTTTCTATCTTTCATGTGAAGAAAATATCCTTGCCATCTGTAACTAAACTACTGTTTAGTTTTCCTGTTATTGGTAAACAACTTATATACATTTATGTGGCATTCTCCTGAGCCACGTATAACAATCACGGATTCTTATGGGTGACCTAAATCTTTCAGTACCCAATTCTTTTCGTACGTTGTCTAAAACATTGTCTTACCCTGTTCCGGGCTGGTTAGTTTTTCCTTTTCTGAGGAAGAAAAGAGTTATTGCAAAAATTAACTAGAGATTTTATTTCTAAAGAGAAAATAAACATCAAATCGAAGAAAAAAAAAACTGCAGTGGCACTTATTATGTGGGATAGTTTACTAGTTTATAAATGCTTTTATGACAATAATGGCATATCACTATCTCTTGTTTTCTTAGTGATCACGTTATTGTCTCTTGTTTTCTTAGGAGCTACGACAGGTACACTACACTAGGTTGTAAAAGTAAATATACGAATGAAATTTTGACATTTGGTGCAAAGCAATCGATATTTTTACCCTTGAGAGAGGAAAGTTGAGTCCTTATTCAAAGTTTGGTTTGTGGAAGAAAGCAGAGCTTGTACACACATCAGCACTCACTAAGTTTGTGCGCAGAGACTTTGTCATTTTGTCCACTTCCCACTAATCAATTGTCTGGATGGTGCATTTGGTGCCCGTCAAATCTCTTATGACTAATGTCATCCCAAGACTCAACATGAACTACATTTTTTATACATAAAAGTGTTCACAGCAACAACCATTTTAATTATTTCTTCTCAAGATAAGATAATAACCACAAAGGGAAAGACAGATCTATCCTCTTAAGCTATCACAATGAAAAAAGTGGACATAGTCAATTCTGCTTCAATTTTTTTTTTTTTGTTTGCTTCTACATGCATATAAGAGGAACACAATGTAACATTAAAAGTAAGGATTTTTTTTCCTTTATTATTTGCAGTGGCAAAGGAATGGATTAGGTGGGTCATATGTACAGAAGAAACCAAAAAAAAAAAAAATCTTGTCTTTGTTTCCTGTATTAGTAAAATGCATTTTTGTATACACTTGACACATTTTTATTTGCACATAAAACTCACACAAGGTTTTTAGTCTTAAACAAAACTTCATTTAATTGTGGGTTAAATTTGCATCACTCAGTAGAGTTTAGGAAAACTAATTAATAGTGTGTTGAAAGAGAGAATGTTAAAAGGGAGTTCTTGATGTACAATATACATTTTCTCTATCTTTTGTGGCTTAATAGATATCTCATATTCAAAGAACATAGTTAGTTGACTTGTAAGTGGGCCAACAAAATCTTGCCCCATTGTTTGTTATTTAAGTATGGGCCACAGTGGCTCAGATTTGGGCTCGGTGACGTGAACATGATGTGGTGGATTCCAGTACAATGGGTCAAAGGAATGGAATAAAATTCAGAAAATCTTCTGTATTCTTCTTCGCTCCAATAAAGAATATGATTTTATAAATTATGTAGAATATAAGAAAGATCAACCTAAACAAAAATAATAATAGTCCAACTCACCACCTTTTTCGTTGATCTTGTTCAATTTCTTTGGTTCAGCAATCCTTATTGGTGAATAAATGACGTCTATGATTTATATAGCATATCGAAGGTTTAAATGTGTCGAGATTAATTTCATTGTTGGGGAATAAAACTTTGACCATTTTATATAAATATTTGAAATCAATTTCATCACCTTTATTTGTTAGATTTTGGTACAGAATCTACATCTTGGAAAAAAAAAAGAAATTGACAATTTAAATTATTTATTTAAATAAATCTACTCAATTTTTAGAATGTTAAATTTTACTTCATCACATGTGATTTTTTTATTTTTATATTGAAATTTCGATATTACATCTACTAAAAGTAAAATTGAAAAATTAAAAGTCTACTGAATATGACTTCATAAATAGTTTCAATATTAGACTGTGTTTCATTATTTGAAAAATAATTTAAATATTTAGTAATTCAAAATACAAAATATTAAGGTTGGTAAATTTTATAAACAATTATAATCTAATTTACTATTCTTTCCATTTCATAACAATAAAATCACTCTAATGATAAATTGTTATCATAATTAATTTAAATGGGAGAAAAAAAAATATAGAGTTTGACATTTTTTATGGAACTATTTCTATCAATTAACATCTTTAGGGGAAACAAAAAGAAGAGTTTCCGATGCAATGAATGCAGGGATAAAAAGAATCTGTTTCAAGACAGATGAGTCAAAACTGAAGCCATGGAACGCACATGCTTCTGTTCTCTGCTTTATTTAGATTTTGGACGTTTTCCTTTCTACATAAAAAAATCTTCATTCATTGTAACACAACTTTTGAATAAATTAAAAAATACACTGTGAATGAGTTTTATACAGTAATCTTAAATATAATTCAAGTGGGGTGTTACAATTTTTTTTCTCCTATTCCATATTTTCTCATTTTTTTTTAAATCAAGTTTTTTTAGTCCTTGTATTGATTTTTTCCATTCTTTTTCTATATTTACTCAAACAACTTTTCTTAATCTTAAATATTTTTCTTTTACTTTTTAATATAAGATTCATTCCTTACATCTCTAAATTGAATTTTAACCTTTTAAAACTGATAATAATTAAAAATAACATTATGTAAAAGGTTCAAATTTATATATTCACATTTGAGGGTTAACCCTAAACATGTTTCCTTTGCAAAAAAGGACACCCATTGTGAAAAATAAAATATAGTATAATATCACAATTTAAAACATAAGTAATATATACTAATTATTTTTGTTATGCATAGTAATTATGATTTATATATTAAAAATATTTATGCATTCAACTTTGAAAAAAAAAAATCTCTTCATACATCAACCTTTTATAGTCACTAATTTTTTAAACAAACTAAAATAATTGAGTTGGATTGGATCTTATAAAAAAATTGAATAACTTAGATCTAGAATGTTCAGTTGGTATTTAGAATAAACTAATCTTCCAATTTGGTTTTTTAATGCCTACCATCCAACTGGTGTCCTTATCCTTACAGGGTGGGATACAGCACAAACATGTCTTTTCTTTTTACTCCTAAAATTTAATAATAAAAACATTAATTATACTATATTTCTTTGTACCGTTTTCTTTTTTTGCAATTTTAACTTTTTATCAATGGAGACTCAATTTTAGAAAAACTAAAACAGGCATTACATTAATTAAAATAAACAATAATTCAAAAAAGCTTCACAAAATAAAATAATGAGATCAAAAGACCTACGAAAAAAATGTGAAAGAAAGAAGGTAGGAAAACAATGCTAAAAGACAAAGTAGTTCAACAAACATGTTTCCAAGTAGTAGAAAAATTTTCCAATTGATCGAAAAGTATTTGCTGAAAGTGTCCATTTGTCGAACCTTCCTAATCAATTTATCTTTCCATAACACGTTTTAATTTAAAATTTATGAAGATTAATTTAAATACTCATCCCAATAACATTCACGGGTCAAAATTAATTTTTCCAAATCTTAAAAAAACATTCTAATGCTGTGTAACCCCAAATTAGAGAAAGGTAGTTTAAAAAGCACCACAGAAACCTTATGATATAACTGTAAGTCCAGTAATGCACTACAATTCACTATTTTATAAACTGTCACACGAGAAGTACCCAACGATTTTACTATAACATCAAAACTGAAAGAAAAGACATAATACTACAACAAGGGTCTATGACAGCACTGACAAATGAAACCTAACATGAAATTCTAAAAAGCTAACATAACTTTTTTCATCCAAATTGAATATGTCACCTAATAGTTCTGCGAATAGTCAAAGCTCAAAGGCTGTTGACCAAATGGAGCCTGCAAAAACAGTAAAAAGTATGAGATGAGATGCAAAAATGACAAGTAAAAGCAGATACAGTGAAATAAAGGAAAAACATTATTGTATCCTTGTCAGAGAGTAGAACTCAAAAACAGAGCATAATTATCACACATCAGGAAAATCAACAGCACTGTTTGAGAATAAAAATGGTCTAAGAAATCTATATGCATTATGTTGCAAGAATACAAACTACAGACACACTTCAACACAAAAAGTCATTTCTAAAACCAACTTTAAGGAGTTGAGTTGAGAGCATTAACTAATGTCTACATCATTAATTAATTAAATTATTACACTTATTGCTAACATGTCTATGTAATTTTTAAAGCAAATACAGAAAACACTTGTCAAATTCAGCAGAGAATATCTTAAACTGTGAACTTTAAATCTAACTCACTTTTATAAAATGGTTTGTAAAATAAAATTTGCACCCCGTTTTATCTTTAGTTGCAACAGGGTCTCCAACATAATAAAACAAGCAAATTAAATGTTAGTTACCTGGAAAACAGCATGTCTAAATTGGTCATATGAATGTGCATACATCATAGCAGCACTAGGCCACTGTATGTAAGCACCGTCCGTAGGTGTCTGATTCAATCCTGTGGTGCAAAAATGATTCATTATGGGGGTAGAAGGAGGTATATAGCCATGTGTGGCCTGGGTTTGTGACATCTGACCCATATGATTAAATGTAGCGTCATATTGAGCAAATGAAGGTTGAACTTTTTGCAAGTTAAATGGCACCAAGTTAACAGCAGAGGTTGGAATACTCCTGGCATACCTGCACCAATAACTTAATTCAGTCTGATAAATGAACACTGAAAATTAAATCAGTACAAATAACCAAAAAACCTGAAGAAACAAAACCATCACAAGTTATATAAATTCTTAAATCCATCAAATGTGCCAGCCAAATAACAAAATTGTCATTGTTCAGTTTTAATCTTTTATTTTCAAATGCAAATTCAACTCCAATTTCTATATGTAGAGCAGAAAAATGACTATATTATCATGCATCTGCATGTAGTTAACAGGGTACAGTGACATGACTCACCTTCCATAACTACGGTCATAATCTGGATCACTACGATCCTTTTCCCTATCCCTGAAAATGGCAACTCGATTTGAACAAATATCCCTGACACTGACACATCTTTCTGAATCAGCAGCCACGGGGTTCTTGCTGGTTTCACTCTCATCCTTGGTAGTAGAAGAATTTCTCCCATCCATTGGAACCATGGATGAGATATCAGCAGAGTCAGGGATTCTAGAGCTACTAAAGATACGAGCTCGTGCTCTGTCATATTCTTCCTTCCTCTCTTCCACACTTCTTACAGGATTTCCTTTCATCCCAACTCCATTAGCATCATTCAAACTGTTCTTATTAGGCCTAGGTCTAATAACAAATTTTTTCTGCTGAGATTTATCATTTTCCAATTGCTTTGCAGGTATTTCAGATAACTTAACCATAGGATACTTGCTCTCTGGTAACTTTCTCACGAGAATTTTACTTCCCTGACCATCTAAGCCAATATCTTGAACCATTGTTTGCATGCTGTAGTGTTGAGCAACACGATGTGCAGCCAATCTGAGATAGGAAGAAGGGAAATGTGGAAACTCAAAATGCTGTTGATCAGCATTATTCATAAACCTCTGAATGTCCAGCTCCATCCGCAGAACTGAGGACAAAATCAAAGTACAAAATAATAAGAAAAATGTAAATATTTGCAAAAAATGCGATTAGAATCAACATTGGCAACGGGAAATTACGGGCAGAACATAATCATCAACGAATAAGCCATCCATTAGCCAGAAAACTCCTGATGCAACTGCGAACCACCACTCATACACTACTACTTTAAACTTGTGACAGATGAAATTTTGATCAAAGCAAGCAATAGCGCAACAACTCCATCTAAAGAGTAAGAACTAAACGCATAAAAATGCTGCAGAACAATTCAATCTATGAACTCTGGAAATTAAGCTGCTTCCCTATTTCATTCCAAATTAAAATTTTATTCCGCAGAAACATACATGCCTACACGGCCTACGATCACATCAATTTCAAGGAGAACGTAATTTTCAATAAATCCCCCAAATGACCATCCTATTCCTTAATTATTATCACAATTAAGCAGGAAACAACCACAGCCATCCCGGATCTGACTTCAATTAACCTAAACGCAACTAAAAATATCGAAAAGCACAAAGATTCTCATAGAAAACCAACACGCAAAACCCGTAAACGAAAAATTCAAAAAAGAAGACAAAGGGGTCAACGCGAAATCGAGCTAAAGCAACAATTTTGAAGCATACCCACGACGCGGAAACACAACAACAGCAGAAAAAATCCCACCCCAGAAATAAAAATTCGAAAAAAAATAAAATAAAAGGAGATAATTAAGAAAATACTAACTGGTTAGGCGGTGACGAGGGTTCTGGAGAGCCTCGACTAAAAAGGGGTCAACCATTGACTCCTTGTCTTTGAATCCAGAAACCGAATCGTTGGAGAGACAAGAGGAATCCATGGATGAGGAATTACAACGATAGTAATAATTTTAAATTAATAATAACAATAACAAATAATAATTATATGAATAATTACAATAATAATAATACAATTGCTTGTTCCTTTTTCTTTCCCTTCCTTTCCCGGGCAGAAGGTAAAGGGTAAAGAAAAGGAATAATAAGAGTCAGGAAGAGGAGAAAGAAGAAGAGACGAGGAAGAAGAAATTGTGCCTTAAAAGCATAGGAAAAAGGAAGATTGGATTACAAAACCCAACCCTTCAACTTCTTCTCTCTCTTCTCCTTCTTCCTCTTATTCTTATCTTGCTTCCACGGAACAAATAATAAATACTTCCTTCTCCAAATCTTCTTTTCATCCTTTTGTTTTTTTTAATTTTTTTTTTCCTTCTAAATGTGAACACACAAAAACCCTTACCACATTATCTCCTTTTTCATGGTTCACTTTCTACAATTCCATCCATCACAAATCATTAATTCCACACTATCTTTTTTCTTTTTTCCCCTTTTGTTTCAAAATAATATTTACTCAATCTAGTTTTATGCATTGTTCTCTTTATCAATTAATAGAAACTAGTACTAATATTAATATCATTTTCTTAATTATTTTGTCTGCTTTTCTTTACAATACTATCAAGAACATATTTAGAGGATTAGTAAGTTTCTTTAGCTTTCAAAAAATTTGAAAAACAAATATCTGTTTGACTAAAGTTGATGGTTTTTATTTCAATTTTAAACACTTGCATGCTCCATTTTTAAACTAAGAAAATACATAAATTTAGCTTTTGGTTTTAGAAAGATATTTACTCTGATTATGACTTTTTCTTTTCTCTCACTATTCATTGAACTGATTTTATTATTGGTGTTTCTATCAAACATATCATTAGACTAATAAATGTTGAAGATTTGTTTTTAAAAAGATATTTAGTCTGATTATGACATTTTTTTTCTATCACTATTCATTAAACTAATTTTATTATTGGTGTTTCTATCAAACATTTCATTAAATTAATAAATATTGAAGATTTGTTTTCAAAATATCTTTGATCTGATTATGATTTTTTTTTATATTATTATTCATTAAACTAATTTTAATATTGATGTTTCTATTAAACTAATAAATAATGATATTTGTTTTTTGTGTTTTGTGTCGATCGTGAGTGAAGTGTATAAATTTTTATTTCAAAATCAATGAAAATATATAAAATAAATCTGTGAAACTTGAAAATTAATATTTGAACTTGAAGAGATCTTCTTAGTAATGTACAAGAGATTCAAAATGAGTTTCGAACACATGAAATTAAAGTTTCCAATAATATTCTAATTCACGTAAGAAGAGGAGAATTGAGATAAGTAGGATTTGTATATTTGTTTTTATGTCTTTTGAGTGGATATATTATTTACAAGGAATGGAAAGCGATAATTAGGGAGTGAGTAGCGTATTCTTTTAGAAGTGATACATGACTACATGTTTTAAAAATATATTTGCTCTTATTATGAATTTTTTTATATCACTATTCATTAAACTAATCTTAATATTGGTGTTTCTATTAAACATATCATTAAACTAATAAATACTGAGATTTGTTTTTTGTGTTTTGTGTCAATCGTGAGCGAAGTGTATGAATTTTTATTTCAAAATCAATGAAAATATATAAAATATATCTGTAAAACTTGAAAATTAATATTTGAACTTGAAGAGATCTTCTTAGTAACATTAGTATGTACACGAGATTCAAAGTGGTTTTCAACACATGAAATTGAAGTTTCCAACAATACTCAAATTGGTGTAAGAGGAGGAGAATTGAGATAAGTAAGATTTGCATATTTGTTTTTATGGGGTCTTTTGAGTGGATGTATTATTTACAAGGAATGAAAAGCGATGATTAGGGAGTGAGTAGCGTATTCTTTTGGAAGTGATACACAGTGAATCAGTGATGGAAAGAGATGATTAGGAGGATTCATTGAAAATTCAATCCCACTATCAATGGTGAGATTAGAGGGTGACACCCTTGAATTTACCAAATTACCCTTTCATTGTTTAATTTTTGTTGTATGTGATTTAGTCTTTAAAACCAATACACATGGTTTCAGTTCACTTTTTTAATCCTATGTTAACGGTATTTTATTCAAAGATAATGTCTTTATGACTATTGCAATGACTTCACTTTTATTTGTTCTCCTTAGTATGAAAAAACAACATAATAAAAATTAGTAAGGCAAATAATAATTTATTATAGTTATAATAAAAAATTATTACTTTTAAAATTATTATTAAAAAGAAAAAAAAATTCTATGTAAATAAATTATTTTCCATCTTATATATTAAATTTATTTTCATACAAAATATATTGTATTATTCATTTTTTTTATAAATATTTTTTTTTATATTTTCAATCATTCAATAAAATTTATAAAAATAATTTTAAATCATTTATATATAATTTTATATTACATATAATAATAGGGACATTTTGGTAATATAAATTTTTTCTATTAAAAGTTTTTTTTTAATATGTCACATCAGTAAATTCAATCACAAACTTCACTTTCTAATCCACTCTAAAATCACCTATGAATCCCTTAAAAGAAACAACACGAGCTGCACCCTCTAATCCTTCTAATCTATTCCTCCTCCTCTCCTTCTAATCCTTCATCTCAAAAGAACACAACCTTAATGTTAGGAATAACGTAAGACTTGTGTGAGGTATATGATTGGGTAAATTATTTACTTTAATAGCTTTAGAAAAAAAAAATTTAATCTTGTAAGTCGTAGTTCCTCCTATTCCCTTCTTCTTATAAGTTTCCTTTTTATATCTCATCTATTTTAAAAGAATCTTAATTATGTAAGACTTGTGTGAGGTATATACGATTGGGTTAATTATTCACTTTAACTGCTTTAGAAAAAAAAATTAATATTGTAAGTTCTAGCTCATCTTCTTCCCTTTTTATTTTAAGTTTCCTTTTTATATCTCATCTCTTTTAAGAGGATATTGATTATATTTTATCATAGAAGTTATATGGTTAATAAATATTGATTTTATGGAGGTTTGATGGGTTGATTGAAATTTATATATTTCACTTGGTGTATTGTATTGAATATTTGTTAAATGTTAAATTTTGATCATTTGAGTTAGATTTGTTTAGTTTGATCTTATTTTCAATTATATGTATCAATTTTGGCATAAGAAATAAAGAGAAAACTTGAATATCAGTCAATCTCTCGCTAAGTGATATTGGTTGTGTGAAAAACTCAAAAGCACAGAGGATTGGTCGTTAAGAGAGTTAAGTCTTGTTGAGCAAGTCTCTCCTAGTGTTTGTAGTCACTAGACATGCCATATCCTCACTTAGTGAAACTATTTTATAAAATATCCAAGTGGTTATTCGTTAGGCAAGCAAAATTTTCGTTGGGCAATCCAAAATCCACTTGTTTTGCTAAGGCTTTTAGCTAAGCGAGCAAAATTCTAACAGTAAATTTAAACATGTGCTTATTTTGCTAAACGAACCAAATGATGACCGAGAGAATGTTTTATGAACTCTAGAGAAATGAGTTTAAATATTTTTAAATGTTAAAATTAGTTATCTTTTATTGTTTTTATTTTATTTGATTATTACATTACATTGGGACATTATATTAATATAATGGAAGATTTATTAGCATTTAAATTGAGATAAAATATATGTGATTGATGATATGTGATGAGTTTTGACTGAAACAAAATGTATATGTGGAATGTGCAATGATTTGAAACTCACTTGAGAATGATGAACCTTACATGAATTCGTTGTCACGTATATGTGATAATAAGTGAATTGTTGTTTGATTTAAATATTAAATATTGACACTTATGTTATAATAGAAACAACTTGCTTCACTTATGATCTAAGTTATAAAAACTAAGATATCAGGTGGTAAGAAAAATATATGGATTTCTTACACACCACAACATGTGTACATTTACGGCATAGGCTGTAATGAACTTATTCTAATTTCATGATTCATGGTTTTGCTAGTAAATTCATGTCTTTGATTGAATTATATATTACTCTCCATACTTAATATTTGTCCTTTGAAAGGTGTCACTTGATATTTCACTTATTGAATATTTTTTATGAATAAATATATGTTTGGTATATGTGATTATTATATGTTGCATTTTTTAATAAAAGTGAATTGTTGTGACTAGTTAATTAAAATGTATCTTTATATATATATATATATATATATATATATATATATATATATATATATATAACTTTTAAATAAAAAATTGTTTTAATAACTTACTCTTGTATATGACGTTGTGGTGTGACATGAATTGACTATATCATGTATAAGCAAATAGTATCCGGATCACAATATGAATTTTTAACTTGACTCATCATTTACAAATATTTGTATTTATGTACATTTTGTATAAACTTAGATTTTTTTTATTGATATAAGTTTTGAAGATGTTAGAATCTCGCTAAATAAAACTATATTCGTATTAATATTTTTATGCATTTGCTTTATTAAAAATTGACTTACCAATCATTTTTTTTTCTTTAAATTAATTGAGTAGTCTAGTTGAGTGTGCCACATGTCATTTGATACTCAACAAATTTTTACACATTTTATATATACTATTTTACCTTTCACTCTCTCTCTTTACAAATATAAAAATGAAACTTTTTTAGTAATAAAAAATACCTCAAAAAGTAGGTTGTCAACTTGTACAAGTGGTATCAAAATAACATTTTCCTTGTATATATTTGTTAAGTAATATTGATTTTGTATTAATGATATTTACTAAGTCAAATAACAATAGTAAAATAATATCGATGATATTTATTGAGTAAAATAAACAATTTCAAATTTTCGATTCATCTATTAATGTTTTTGTAGTGAACTTGACTTGCAGGTGTACTTTTTGTATCTATCTATTAATAATTTTTTTTAGTGAACTTGACTTGTAGGTGTACTTCTAAATTGAAATAAGTAATTTTTTTTTTCTGAAGTATCTAGGATGAAACATTTTCTCTTATTTTTAGAATGCTCTATTAGTCTAAAAAAAGTTGAAGTTCTTACATTATGTTGAACTCAACTTATATGATAATTTTTATTATCTTTATGAATGGTTTACTAATTATCAGTATAACTTTTGCATTTTATTCTACATCTATTATTATTATATAAAATTCAAAGGAAAGATGAAATGATCAGCTTTTACTAAAACATCTTTTATTATGCTATATGAATATTTAATTGATTTCTCAAGTAAATGGAATATCATTTTTTACTTTTAAATCTCCAATTCTTTCAAGGATGGGCAAGTGTATGTTGTTAATGTTATAGCTCCAATGTTACCAACTATACTACATCTCTGAGCGGTGATTAACTTTTCTTTGGATTAACATTTGTGTTAACTTTCAAGGATTTAATTATTTTTAATTGTGAAAATAAAAAAATATAAAAACAGGCCAGTGAGCCAGAGGCAGACTGTCCCGTCTTTGGTATGTCAGTTTTACAGGTTAAGCAAATCAGATCAAAACGGACTAATAATTGAAAATGCAACACAGTCTACCCTTTTCTTAGTGCGTTAGTGGAGTAGGCCCACTTTGACATCTCAAATTGTTATTAGACTCCCTAATAATTTATGAACTTTAATAGTTTTAATATTGTGTAATGAGTTGCATACCAAAATTTCTACTCCTTTTGTTACATATTGTGATAATATATTTGTTAGATATATATAGTAAAAAATCTCACACTTTATTAGAAAATAAAACATATGAAAATTAATTGACAATTTATTTGAGCACAAATTTAAACAAACCCTTTTTATTTATTATAGATTCTTTCACCTTTTCACGTGACTTTTATGTTGATGAAATATTTACTTTACATTCATTTCTTTCCTATATAAACATCTTTTCATTTAGTATAAATCCTGAATAAGATTGTTCATATATTTTTTCATTTTCATTTTCATTTTTTGAAGCAAATAATAATAATAATAATATTATTATTATTATTAAATTAAAAAAAAAATCATTCAAATAAAATCATGTTAGGCTAATTATGAACTTTAACATTTGAGTCACATTGACACTCTAAAATCCATCAATTATTTGTTATTACATGAAAATTTGTTAAAAATTAAATACAAAAATATGGGAGACTGTAAGGCCTAGGGGTGTCAAAATGGGTCGGGCCCGACGGGCCAATCCGTCAACCCGACAGAAAAAACATAGGCCAGGTCAAGAAAATCAACCCGTCAGCCCGAAACAACCCGGCCCGCCAAGTCCGTTGGCCCGTCGGGCCAGCCTGCAGCTCGTTTAACTTACTCTAAAACAACACGTGCAGTGCAGCTCTTGTGTTTTAATTTTGGTGCTCTCCTCCCGCACACAGTTCCATTCCATTCTCCATCCACTGCCTAGTTTCTCTCTCGCTCGAAATTGGTGCTCCCTGCACGCGTTTCTCCTCCACCGTCGCTGGCCAGGAGCACGAAGCCCATTCACCACGTCACGTTTCTCCTCCACCGTGACATCCACCACGTCGCCTCCTTGCGTCTTCGCGTTTTCCTCCTCTACCCTTTCTAGGGTTTGCACACTTCAATTTTTTCCCAACCCAAACCGCGCAACCCCCTGATTCTGTCATACTTCGCCTCTGCAACGAAGGAATTACAGTGTTGCCCCCTGATTCTGTCATACTTCGCCTCTGCAACGAAGGAACTCTATTCACTGCCCGATTAGGTAATGTTGCTTCCTTCCTCATTTTTTTCTTTGCAGATTTGATTTACAAATGTGACTGCAGTGCTTTCTATTCAATTATTGTTACTTCGTCTTTTGTATGCTAATTTTTGAACCCGATTTTATGTAAGCCTAAAAATTTGATGTTTTGCTTCTCTGTGTACGAGTTAGCTCCCCCATTGGTTTGTGGTTGTGTCAAAACTGCACTGT
>Ga0099822_1004908_pt1 | contig 17459 bp, 10 predicted proteins | sample CowpeawhiteBW_FD_76839 | JGI IMG/M metagenome (GOLD analysis project Ga0099822, IMG submission 76839) | Root nodule microbial communities of legume samples collected from California USA - Cow pea white BW | ecosystem: Host-associated > Plants > Roots > Nodule | place: USA: California | collected...
ATTTTTTTTTTTTTTTTTTTTTGTAATTATATTTTGAGCAAATCTACAGAAGAAACCCTTGTAAATAGAAACAGGGTAATGTTTTCATTTTTTTAAGAAATGAATTTGATACACTATTAGTGTAAAATATTTCTACACTGCCAATCAGTAAGAATTCATCTTAAGTATTTCATTAAGATTTGTTTAAGTTTTTATTTCATTACTGATGTAAGACACATATAAATGAAACAGTTAATTAAGAGATCAATTGAACTCTCTTAAACATTGCTCACATTTTCCAGTCACAAGTATAGTTATTCAGAAATCATTAATCTTAAAATGCATGGTAATCATGATTGGATAATAGTGTGAAATACCTTTACACCGAGAGTGCATTTTAATTAATTTTTTTTTTGTATCGTGAGTCTTACTGACTGCAGCAGCGTATTTGAACTCAAATAAGCAACCAGACATTTGTTATCAACATGATATTTTGTGTCCTTCAACCACACTGCCCTGAAAATTTTACTTCATTGCTGTTAGTATCCTTTAATTGATGATTCCTATAGCATAATTTTCTGTGCTGGTGAGCCGTGAAACTTTCATGAAGTTGTGATTTGGAATATACTGCTTATGTATTTCATATTATTTCCTTTTAGCGCAAGGAACTGTTGGAAGTGATCAAAGAGACAGTGTTATCACATCTAACAAAAAAATGTCCGCCCCATGTAAGGAACTTTTTTTAGCTACTTCTTGATAATTTTCTAACCAAAGGGCAGCTCCAGATTACGCTCTTTTGATTAATATGGAATTTTCACCTTCATATTTTTAGGTTCAAGTAGTTGGTCTTCTGTGTAGAACTCCAAAAAAGGATAGCCGGCATGAATTGATGCGCCGAGTTGCAGCTGGTGGTGGTGCATTTAAAGGCGAGAATGACTTGAAGATTCATATTCCAGGGGCAAATCTAAATGACATAGCTAATCAAGCTGATGATTTGTTGGAGGTATTTATAGAAACTTCACTTATATATATCCACTGAGATTGTCTGTTGAACTTTAAAATGTCTAGTACTCATACTTGGGTAACGATTTTATTGTCGTTGTATGGGGATGATGAGAGCAAAATGTACTTGGAAGACCTTGGGATTGGTCTAAATTGCTTTAGCCTCTTTTACATGTCACGATTCACAAAATGCTTCATACCCTCTTATAATCGATTATTTTCATTCTCACATCTGCAAATCATACGAATCAAATTTACTGAGTGCCTTCTCAATTTAGGTGTAGCTGACTTTATAGAGTAGTTGACTTAGAAGGTTCTAAAATTTTGGGTTATAATGATATGTACTCTCTTAGTTATTTTTGTTTTGCTACCAGGTCTGTTTATTAAATTATTTCCTTGTCTCTCGGGAGCAGCTTCAATTCTTACCCAAACTGTCTGGTTAATTTTTGGTGTTGGGCCATACTTTTTCAGGCAATGGAAAATCGTCGTGTTATCCCAGACCGAAAACTACTTGCAAGACTTGTTTTGATTAGAGAAGAAGCTCGCAATATGATGGGAGGGGGAATTATGGATGAAAGAAACCACCGTGGATTCTATACGCTTCCTCAGCCTGAGGTATTTGAAATATAGTTTCCATATTTTGGTTTTAGCATGGTTGTCACTTCTACTGAAATATTTACCTGGCACAACATTTCTGTTTCACAAGATATTGCTGTTTATTGCTAAAAGTGATGGGAAATCAAAACTACACAGATATCATCTTTCTGTGACAGAAATACTATCTTGGCATCCTTAAAACTGTTGACTGTGCAGGTGGAGTTCTTGAGCAAATTGGTGGCTCTAAAACCTGGGAAAAAGGTGCTTGATATGATAAGAAATGTGATGCAAGGAAAAGATGAAGGTGCAGACAAGTACGATGAGGAAGACACTATGGATCCCGAACCAATTGAATTTCTAGGAAAGGTGGGTTGAATTGCATCCTGCTCGCGTGTTATTTAACTAAGGGGTGTGTTTTGTTATGAGTGCAAGTTATAGACACTTTAAGCATATTTAACTTGCGTGCAATGATATGCAGCCAATTTTAACAGGAGAGAAGACACTTCCAGTACGCCCTGGCATGTTTCTTGAGACTGTATCCAAGGTAATGCAAATGCTACATCATTCTTTTTGTGTTGAATGTATTATTTTGGAGCCAAGTGGACATAAAATATTTGGTCCAGTTGAAAATTTCACACGGTGGACTCCTGATCTTTTTAACCATGATACCGTCTCCCATACTTTTTGATAAACGTTCTGATTGTCACATTAGATTTGAATGATCTTGAATTTTGTAATGCATTTCAAACTAATGTTTCTCAATTCTTATTTTAACAGGTTTTGTCTGGTTTATATGCTGGAACTGACTCTGGCATCACTGCACAACATCTGGAATGGGTACGTTCTTTTTCTCAAGTTCATAAATATTTCTATTTTCAAGGTCAATGTCCCTGTAGAGTATGTACTATAAAAACTAGCGTATTCATGTGCTAGAAAGTTCCTTGTATTGGAAACGGTGAAACCAAGCAGAAAATAGTTTTCTCAATCCAAATATCCCTATAGACTTGTTTAGTTCAGGAAAACGTTCCCTGTTTTCATATTATGTTTTCAAACTAATCACAATAAATGCTACATTAATTTTGTTTTCAAAGATTTGTAACTTTGTGTAGAAAATGATAAAAACAATAAAATAGTAATTTTCTTCATTTCTTATCACAGTTAAAAGAAGATATACTTTTATATTGTGAAAATAGGACATGGTAACTGAAAATATTTTCTCAAATCAAATAGATCCTAAGTTTGACATTTGAAGGCAAGCTTGCTACACAAAAATTTCCTCATCCCCATTTATTTAAGCTAAATAGATTGTGCCTGAAGAACTGTTCAAATCTTAAATAGTCAATTGTTACTCCTATAGAGCATTATTGTTAGTGGAAGCCGTGATGGTTGGTGGCATCACGCGAATATATGTTTGGTTTTGCTGATTAAATTATCTTCTAAAGTAAACAAACAGCCATGTCTATGATCACCTAATTATTCTTTCTCTTGTTTATTACTCTTGCCTTTCAGGTTCATATGAAGACACTTGAAGTTCTTCAGGAGATAGCATTTGGCTAATTCTCTATATATCGTTTATATTCTTTTTGACGAGGTGAAGCATGATGACCCGTTTGTATCCTACTATTTTAGCCATTTTTTGCTGCCAAAAAAAGACTTGATAGGCTGTTCATAGGGACAACATAAGTGATAGTATAAAACTTCAGAACATTTGCAAGATGGCAATGTAAATTTATTATTCATAAGATGAAAAATGACATAAGTAAAATCTATGATAACTTGAATGGATTACGTTTTAGATTTACGTTTTAGATTATTTTTTATATTTTTTTATTCAATTAAGTTTTTATTTCTGTAAATAAGTTCAATATGGTTCCATGTGTTAAATTTGTGTTACCACGATTTATTAGTATTATATGTTAAAATTTAAATTAATCTGTCACGTTTCCATGTGTTAAATTTGTGTTACCATGATTTATTAGTATTATATGTTAAAATTTAAATTAATCTGTCATGTGTTAAAATTTGGGTTTCTATCTTAGAATCTTTCTAGTTTTGATAACGCTAATGTTAATCTAACATAAAGAATTACATTGAGTCTATTTTATAAAATACAGATTTAGATGAGAAAAAAATAGATAAGATCAAAATGAATCAAAAATCCATGTGTAGAAATCAAACTTTTAACTTTAATTTGGATTAGTGGTCTATTATAATTTTTGTTTCTTAGGCATCTTGGTCAATTAAGAGTGAGATAGAGCATATATTAACTAAGGAAAATGATGTTTTGATAAAAAATATTTTGACAAAGTTGACAAGTTTTCTATAAATAGGATTGAAGTAGATTAACCTTTTATTTTTCAATTAAAAAGAAGTAATAGAAGTAGTACTTTTTTACTTTATTTAGTAGTCTGTCAAATTTTGTCAAATTTTTTTTTGTTAATGTATCATTTCCCATTAATTAAATTGGTCTTGACACTTAAATGATGAAGAACATATAGATGTACAAGTATGGATGATTGATTTTTTATCTTTTTTTAACCTTAGGGTTAAGATTCAAGAACAAATGTGCTAGACTCTGTCCCAAAGGAGGATAATATTTAATGAATAATCTTATCGATGATATCCTATCATACTTAATTGATATATTTTTTATAAATTTAATAATAATGATAAAATTTAATTTTATTCTTTTATTATTGTAAAACAAAAGTATATACATATGTTGTATATGGGCATAGACACGTGTGTTTCATATATATATATATATATATATATATATATATATATATATATTTATATAAGTATTATTTTTTATATATATATAATTTTTAATATTTTATTAATTTATATAAAAATCATGTTTATATATATATATTTTTTTTATATATATATATATATATATATATATATATATATATATATATATATTCATATAAGTAGCATATTATTAAGATAGATAATTTTTAACATTTTATAATGATTTAGAGAAATCACGTTTAAATATTTGTATTCATTGTATAACATTTTTATTTTTATTTAAAGAATTAAATTCTTCAGAAATAAAGGTGATATGATATGATTAATTAACGTCCCATTTAATCAATCATCCTAATTAAAAGAAACGTCACATAGAATAATATAGTAGTGCGATTTTGGAGCCCAAACACTACTCCTTACAATATTCAAGGCACACAACAATGCCAAAACTAAACAAGATACAAAATTCAACATTAATCAAATTGAAATTTAAAGAACAAGTAATACATGGGCCATAGTCCTATAATAAAGTCAAAAATAGTAGAATCCAGCCTAGGTGGGCTACGCAGCGAAACCATCATCTCTCTGTTGACCAGGGTGTTTCTCGCATCTGCTCACATCAATAAATTGATGATCATCGCAAAAAGAGGAAACCACACATACAAGACATACATCAAACAACAGAGGGTAGGCTAGAGCAGAAAAAAAAAAGTATTTATCATACAATTATATCTCTTACATAGTCAGATATACGTACATCATCCAATCATGTTATGACTTGCAAACAATACACTAAAATTCAGACTCGACTCATCCAGATACATATAATTTAGTCGGATTCGGCGGATGCTTGCACTTGTGATGGATTTCCCTGCTCTACCGAGCTGCTCACCCCCGAGCTAAGTGTTACATTATCTCAACCCCAACCCACAAGGTTAGCCCTTAATGGATTTCAAGCCTCCTGCTACTCTCACCACAAGAGTCAGTCCGCTCTGTATGAGACTAACTGACTCATTAGAGTGTCAGGATACAACCTTACCTTGAATCCTTACCAAATTATATAGATGGGGCACCACCATGAACTCTCACTAACAAGGGTCATGGAATTACGTCCCGACCACTGAAGCACCACAATGAGGTCTCACCTAGAGGCTCATGGAATTATGTCCTGTCCACATACCAATCATATTCAACCAACAAAGTAATGATACATTTATCATGCATATAAATCTCATGCCAACCTTTATAATCAATCCTAATTCATATTCCATGTTGAATCCATTCCAACTCATCCCTCCCAATCCATGAATATAGAAGTGTATTTCATACCGACACCATGTCACTTTGATAATCAACCATCCCATTTAAATCACATGCGAAGATCATAACAAACCTATCATTCTCAACCCATGAACCATATCACTCATGCATAATCATTCATCTCATGCTTTTAACATAACATAACAATTCAATTCAAGCAAGTGCCAACTATCCAAGAACAAAGAAGCAACAAAATAGCCAAGCACCCTCGTCCAGCTCCTCGCTCAGGTTGAAAGGTCTCGCTCAGGCGAAAGGACTCTCACTCAGGCGAGCTCCTTTCGCCTAGGCGAAAGGTCGTCATACAGGAACAATAGCCTTCTGTGCATTTTCGCTTACGCAAGACTCCCTTCATCTGAGGGAGACGTTCGCTCGCTCAAAATAGGGTTGGTCGCCTGAGCGATAACTCGCGTAAAAGAGCCTGGGCGAGGCTATGGTAATATCGCCTAGGCGAGACATGCTCGCTTGGGCGAGAAAACCAATGTTCACCATTGTTCTCTCGTGCAACAGTCCAACAACACAACCCAAACAACACAATAAGACATCTCATAAGCTCACAACAGCATACAATCCAAACAAATCATGAAATATCACCCAAGCAAGCATGAAAACCAAAGATTTAGCATAACCCTAACTTCCTTTACCTGGAAAGGGCTAATATCAGACTTTGACTCTTAAGCCAACGAAACCAGTAGCTCCAAGAGCAGATTTATGAATTGGAACAACGACACAGAAAGGAACGAGGTTACCATAGTGGACCTCTAGCGAAAAAATACGAAAGGAGCCTTAGAAAGAAACTAGTATGAGCTGAGAGTTAACTTACGTGAAGTAGAGTTGAGCTTAAAGCTAGCTTGACCAAGAGGGGACCAAACCCTAGCAGAGCTTTCTATTGGGAAGCAAGGAAAACGTGAGAACGAATATTCTCTGAAAATGAGATGGGATTAGGAGTGTTAGGCTGATTTAGGGACTTGGACTCCCTATAAACCTGCCCTAGACCAAACAGATATGGGACAACCTCTTGTATTTATGGCAAAAAATTAACAAAGAAAAATAGTGGGTCTTACAATTAAGATTATCATTGGTGTAATTATTATTAATATCATTTTTATTTTTTTATACTTCAAGTTTTACACACACACACACATATATATATATATATATATATATATATATGTCAGTGATATTAATACTTAATAAATATTTATTTATTATAAATTTTAATTATATCGGATTTTGATAGAAAATGTTCATTTTTTTATTATTTCCACACTTTTGTAATATTCGTCTTAATTTTTATATTTATTTTCATTTTTATCTATAGTTTATAATTAATTTAACAAATTTCTATTAACTTTTATTTGAGATTTAGTTTTCTAACTTATTTATGAGACACATTTTCACTCAATGATATAATTATTTAAAATTTTTATTTTATATTTATATAATTGTCAACGGATTTTTTTCGGATGAATACAAAATTTTATATAAGATTTGAAAAATATATAAGTTGTCATCGATAAAAAAAAAGAGATTAGTTAGTTTTTGTTTGAAAAATTAATCTATTAAAAATTAAAAATTAATTAAATTAATTTAGGTTAGTAAAAAATTAGAACCTTTCTTTTGATAATAATGTTTGATTAATAAAATCCAAAATTAGATAAAAAATTTCTTACAAAAATGATAAAAGAAGAAAAATAAAATTATAGGTTTTGTTGACACCCCTTTTATTATCCACACCTGTATGTCCTCGTTTTCTACCACCTTTTCAGTTATACTTTTATATCTTACACACCCTAATTTCTTTTCTTTTTCACCTCCCAAAACCTTCATCCGCTCTTGAGACGTCACGTGACACCCTCCAAAACCCTAACATCAAGGCACACCTCACCAACATTCACACACGACACCATTGGCTCACGCACACCTCACTTCACTCACGGGGAAGAGAACAGGAGAACACATACACTACGAAACAGAGAAGGGGAAGCGGAACGTGATTCTTCTTTCTTCAGAGAGGGGCAATCAAAAAACCCTAACGCCACTGCCTCACGAACGCACAGTAGCGGACTCTCACTGCAGTATCAGTCACGCCAGTAACGGGTTTGCAGCGTTGACTCATTATCCTCGTGTCCTCGCAAATCCGACGAGGCCGTCGTTGCGGGTACCAAATACTTTCCCTTTCCTTCTCTTTTTTTTTGTTTTTTTTTTCGTTTGGTTAATAATTTATTCAGAAACTGATTGGGATTTAATCGAATTTTACCATGGACTGTTGACCGAATTGGAGTTGATTTTGAGTGGCTTGGAGTGTGCATTTGAGTTGCTTTTGTTGAAAAATTAGATAACCTATATGCGTCGTCGTTTATAACTTTGGATTTAATTTTTCTGTTTGGGTTTAAACGCACTAGATTGGTGGTTTGATGTGTGATTGAACATGAATTCGGATGGATGCGGTTTCTAAGTTTTGGTATAGGCATTTTCTGAGTTCTTTGGATTTTGGGATGAGTTTCTGACTTTATGGTGTGCTGAGGTCTGGTTTCTTGATTAAGATGATTGCTTTATCTCGTTTGATTGGAGTACTCTCTCAAATCACATCGGTGCATTTTGGCTTCTTGTTTCTTCTGCGTATGCTTCAAGCACTTACGTTTCTAATTCCTTCTCGTGTTGTTCCCAATGCTTGTTGATGTTTGTCACATGATCATATTTGTTGTATTTACGTTGAGACCTTAAACTCTCTGATTGTTAGATTGTTAACACTATTTTTTTTTTGCTATAGTAATTACGATTAAGTCATTGTTGAACGTGCTTATCGTTGATGTTCCTCTGGTTATCAGTTAGTCGAAGAAAAGATCATAAAATCTGCTAAATAGGATCTATTTGATACAAATATGAAGGATAGCGTGTTGGTCTGGGTGTCCATTATTTATATCGTATGTGGTTTTTCTCAAGGTAATTGCATAGTCTTTTGAATAAAGAGCTGGTAAAGGTACGAGACAAAGAAGGGGTATGATTGCCAATATTTGATTTTAAGTGGACAAGGTATTTGACCCAATACTACATAATTTGAAAGCTAAGGAACAATGAATTTTGTTCATGCCTACATGCATGAGTCTAGATGCATCTTATTAAAGCTTATTTGCCTTTTGCGTGAGTTTTTTTTAATATATGCGAAATATATTATGGCTATATCCCCTCTTGCATGGTATAATTGTTAAATCTAATTGTATGCAATTGAAACAATATGTGTGGGATCCCCTGGTTTTTTATGCACCAGTACTAGGCTAAAATTGAATTTATGTTGTTTTGTAGTGTTATCTTTCAGTGAGTCTGTTTATTACTAGGAGGTTTCATTAATTTTCTTTCCTTGGTTGGTTTGTTTTGGGCCTATGTTGTTCGGAACTACACTGTTTTTATTCCATTTTTCTTACTAACAGTTGTTTTATCTTGATTGAAATTTTAATAGGAGTTCAGATCTTGTAGTCATCACTTTGGCCTTATGAAGGGCATACGCATGAAGAAAAGATTGAAACACATGGTGGAGCCGGATAAAAATTGCCAGACTGGGATTGAAGATGTTGCTTGGCTTTGCTCCCTTCAAGAGTCTGAGATTGTAAGCCTCTTTACTTGTTCATTCACTTGGTCGATAACATTTCATGATCGTTTTCTTTGTTTTAGATTATCTAGGTTGGTTGCTTTAGATAATGTTAGTTTAGGGTTTTTAAGTGTTTTGGTCAAAACTTTGATACCAGAAGTCATGGTCAGAGATTTCAGAGGATGCAAGAATCACACTTTTGAGCAGTTTTTAATAGAATCATAATATTACTGGAGAGGGTAGATGGGTGGATGTACAAAAGGAATGGAGATAAGATATCTTCATGTTAAAGCTTTGGATTTTTCTTGGGATTAATTGTACCTTGGGTTTTAGGGCATCAGACTTGTATGATTTTAGTCCTCTGGATTTCGTTTGTGCCAATTAGAACTTCCAAGTGTTGCTAATTTGTGATTTTAGTTCCTATGTAATTGGAATTTGATAATGTGGCAATGACTTGTGGTATGTTTAGAAGACTAATATCTACAATACTTAGGAAGTCAATTTACACAATTAGAACCTAGAAAACTAAAATCACACATTTGCAGCACTTAAGAACCAATTGTTATAGTTAAAACCTGAGGGATTGAAATCAGACAATTGTGATATCTGGGAGACCAAAAGTAAAATTAAGCCTTTTCTTGCAGGATATAAATATCTTCCCCAGTCTACCACCATTCTACTTATTCTATTTTCTTGTTACAACTTAATTGTTTTGGAAGAATTTGAACCGGTGAAAGCAAAATAATCAGAATTATAGTTCATTAAGGAATGCAGTGTGGCAGAGTCAGTTTGTGTCTTAGACCTGGTTATATGTGCAAATCTAAGTAGGCCGGTTATATCTTGTTCATTAAAGAATGACTTGTAATATATCCTATACCTTAGAAAAGTTAGATATGCGAATACAGTTTCAGGTGTACCCAGTTACTCATGGTTACTGGGGTTATGCTTGTTTCTTAGATTTGGATTTCTCCTTCACTTTCAAGTGCTATTTCTCTAGTAAGAATTTAACTTAAGATGGTCAAATTTTGAAAATTTTCAGGACATGCTGGTTGGCTTGAAATTGTTGATCATTCAGCGTGCAAAAATGATAGGTTGCAAGAAGATGGCTGATAAATTCAACCTCAAAATGATTCGAGCCATTGGTATGCTCTATGCTCTTATTTTCCTTGTATGCAATGCTTTCTAAAATTTCATATGAATAATGTTCATTGATTGTGGATGCAATAAAAAGAAAACCCTGTGGCATATTTCTTGTTAATATATGTATCTTTTTTGTTTGTTTTGTTGTATAATGATAAGATTAATGGTGAGGCAATGTTCTAGAAGTCATACTATTTGTTATATAAAAAACACATATCCCTTTTATCAGGACTTAGTTATAATCTTAACCTTTATAAAGTGACTGGATTGCACTAACATTCTGTTTATGTAACAATAATTCAACAATTAATTCAATCAAGATTTTAGGATGTTCTTTTCTTGCTTTCATCCATTTAAATCATTGAAGGACACTGGCCGGTCCGCTGATGTTGTGTCTGTAGTGTCGCATGCATACAATGAAATCCTAGCGAATTGTTGTCATGCTTCATGATATGCGCGAGCAATTTGAATTTCTGAGATTTAGAATTGAATTTAATTGAATTTTACTGCGTTCATTGCAAATTAATTGAAATTTTTACTATTGAGTGCATAAAAACCAATCCAATTTGTGTCCTTTATGTGACATGATTTCTAAATACCTACATTTTCTAACTTCCAATGAACCTCTGTGCAGCACTTGTTTTGATGGAACATCTAAAGTCACAGATAAAGGAATCATCACTTATATCCAATACATCAGCTTCAGTTTTAGATGCTTGCAACCTATTGAAATGTAACAATGAGGTTAATGCAAATATTGAAGAGCTAAATACAAGTCTTGGTGCTGATATACAAACATTTATTGAAAGGTATGTTTACCAAGCTAATTTATATTTATATGGTTTACCAAGGTTATTTATATTTATATGGTAGTGTGGAATATTCAAGTAGTTGTCCATAACTTAGGAGAAATTATCATATGTAGGACTAGCACATGACACGGTCCTGACTTATCTTTACATGACATACTTGAGATTTTCAATTTACAAGAACCACTTAATAACCATTATGTGGTCATGATCTTGATTTGATTAGTCTTAGGCGTCACTATTTGAGTTTTTTCAATTTATTTGTGATGAAAGATGGGAATTAAATTGACCACCACTCCTTATGGCTGTTGTGTTTTTATGAGGTTTTTATTTATACCAATTGTGATATATTATTTGTGTGCAGTCCCCCAACATTCAAACGAAAGAAGCAAAAAGTTCAAAGTGATGAATGAAAGGTTTGCGGTTATCGGAGGATTCATAACTGCAAAGTAACAAAGATTTCTAGCTTGTCTTGATTTAAGTTTTGCTTTGGAAGTTCTCATTTAGATTTTCTCCCCAATTCTTGAATTAGCATAGAAGAGTAATTAATTAGGCTGCTCATAGTGTCAGATGGGGATTTTGTCTTTCATTTCTAAAATGTAATTTTAAATACTCCTTATTTTTTATAGTGCAAGAAATTTATATAGCAACATAGTTACAAACTTCTGCGTGTTGAGATTATATTACATCAATTTACATATTGTAAATTTAAGAATTAGATGTGTGCTTAATAATAATCATACTTGATACCATCTTTGTTGGGGAATTTTTCAAAATTGTCTTGTTCTCTATGAAGTTGTATTCCGTAAGATAGTAGTGAAATAGAGAAGGGAGAGAAAACATGAAAAAAGTCTGTTAAATAATTGACGGGAAAATAACAATGATGTGAGGTGAAATTGACAGACAATGTAAAGAATTCATTTTTATTTGAAATATCTTATATGTTTTTTCTTTTCGAATTAAGCCTCCATACATTCTTATTAATTATTAAATAGGGCTTGACGAAAGAAATTAATTCTAACAATTGAAACTATTTATACTAACATAAAAAAGAATAAAACAAAAATAGTATCACACCATTGCAAATAAACAAAGTATAACCAAGGAAAAAAAAGACATCACACATAAATTAAAAAGTAGTGGCAAATATATATGTACTAAATAATGTCTCACAATTCAAGTACTTCTCGGATTTATTGAACATAATTTTGTTGATGTGTTCATATAGTTGAAAATTTATTATTAACATCATAATTTTTCAAGGTACTTGATTCAACAATTAATTGTTGAGAATCGATTTATTAGACTATTGCTAGAGTTTTTTTTTTTTTTTAAGATTCTCACAAGGTTCACCTCTCATAACAAACCCTTTTGTTAACCGTTGTTACCAACCTTTGCAAGAAATTTATAACAGATTTAGACAGATTGAGACAAAGTTGCTAAATACATGGATGTAGGAATTGTTGCCATATCGAAAGCAAGGGTAGAAGAAATGAACCACCAAAGTGTTTGAGAGATAAAGACATAGATGGATCTAAACAGAGAGATAAAAAAAAGTGTTTGAGAACTGAGATACACTTCATATACAATCCTCAATGCTTATCAATAAAAAAAATATTGGAAAAAACTCTACCTTATCAAATATTGATTGATTCTTGATGAGTGAATACACCGAGGTGAATACAAATAAGCATTATTGGTACCACCATACCTAAGAATGCTCGTCATTAAGCAAGATTGAGGATATCAAAATATGCATGTATATCACAATCTACCTAGTGTCAAGCTTGAAGCTCTTGGAATAAGCAATTGAGAATGAAGGAGAATATCTTCAAAGAACAATTCAATCTCACTTTTAAATGTAAGAAAAATTAATATAACGGTCACCAAGATGTTTCATCTAACGATGATACTTTCTTTTATTTATTTTTTTAATTAGTAAGCTGTTCAATGATAACCTACTTCTACAATTCTTTTTAGAAAATGATAGTTCTGGTGTAAACTTTATGTTAAGATTTTCCTTTAATTTCTATAGTTATTTTAAGAAAACAGTTTTATTTCATAACAATGTAAGTTGTTATTTTATATTAAAGTATTAATAACATTTAACGAATAATTTGGTTTTATTTTCATTTAAAATAAAAAGGGTTTCTCCAACAAAAGTAAAATTATTGAAAACAGGTCAAAGAGTTCAATTTAAAAAAAACCCAAACACAAAGAAGATGCTTTTGCAGTTCAAATATCAGTGACCATACCTGAACTCAGCTGTGTCATCTAACTGTGCTAATTTATGTACCAACCCTTAACTTAACATTGGAAGGTAGTGAAACAAATTCTTCAATACTCAAAAGGCACTATGATTATGGAATTTTGATGTAACAGCCTCTTCTCAGTACCTCAATGTTCCCGATAACTCAGTTGCAGGCAGAGTTTGAAAGGGTTATAGTTGTTAATGTGTGATAGAAGTAGTTGCCTCTACAACATTCTAGACCTCTATATTCAGTTATGCACTCCTTCAGCTAATACTAGAACAAATCACAATTTCAGAACTGAATTTTTGTTTTCAACGCTCTTGATGCTCAAACTCTAATACACGCAAATACATTAATAAACAAATAAGAGTCATCATGCAAAATATCTCTTCAATATCTTTGGATACCAGTAAGGGAAAGTATAGAAAATCATTGGAAGAACACCAAAGAAAGGCCTTTATACAATCCTAACCCAAAAACTATTAAAGGCAAGAAACTATTTTATAGATGATCAAATGGAAATTCAGTAACTCTAATGATTGTTTTATTCAATTACATACAGAAGTTCTCAATATGAAGTGTAACAAGACAAATTGTTGGTCTTCTCATCTTCTGTGATTCCATTCAAAAGGGTTCTTTCAAATCTTGTAAGGTCATTGCGAACCTATACCAAAAACAAACTAATTCAGGTTACTTTGTTAAGAGCATACTAAGCAGAAGAAAATGCACGAAGGGACTTTCAGAATTATCCAAACATTCGCAGAAAGAGATTTAAAGCTGAAAACGATACCCTTGTACAAAGAAACTTCATAATATTGTAAAGTAGAAGCTAAGCTTAGTAAAATCCTAGCACATCGTTCTTGTGCAATCTTCTCAGGCTTTTACTTTAAATGAATCATACAAAACTTTTTTAAGTTCAAGAAACATGATCAGCTACTTAGAATCTCCAATATATTTCTTCAAGAAGCTCGTTAAGAAACAACATGCGGAAATTTTCCTACTTCCAAGTCTTGCCAAAAATGGTTTGTGATCAATTTCTGATTTGTTGACCTTGTAAATTATTTTACACTGAAAGTGCACAGAAATTAAACTCGAGAAAAAAAATATATTGAAACACAATTATCATAGAGATTCACATGCAAACTCACCTCAAACAAAAGGGACCAATCCGATGACTAGAAATCAGAACACTTGCAACACAGGTCTTTTCCCAAGCCTCTTGATCTCTCTATCCATTTTCCCAGTAAGCATCAATCCAAACATCTTAAAATCACACAAGAGCGACCAAAAGGGGTGTCCAAAAGTTGCGGGAACATTCCCTTCCACAAAGAAGTGACTGTACCAGGCACAACCATACCCAGAAAAGGGCACAAAGAACAAGAACCACCAGCTGAAGAAAAAAGAACAGAGCAAGAAGAAGATACTGAAGAGCGTGCCCACAAAGTGCCACCTCCTCGTGGATGGCTTTGAATGCTGGTTGACATAAAAGGCCCAGAAATCCTCCAAGCTCCTGAAATTCATGGCTTTCAGAAAAGCATAGGCAAAAAAATCAGATTTTGATCAGAACCCAGTTGGGGAAATTGGTGAAAGTACGAGGGGGTGTGAATTTGAAGGGATTGAGGTGAAAGAGATGAAGAGGGTATTCCTGAAAGCGATGATTTGGAAGCAAAGGTTTGAATTTGATGGGGTGTTGGAGATAGAGAGGCCCACAGAAGAAAAAGGGTCAGAGAGATTATGTTGGGATGTTGTTGAGAAGAAGAGGAAGGGTAAGGATTGGTTCTGCTGTTGGACTTCTCTTGCTATTGATTGTTTGTTGAAGGGGAAACTTGATTCAGTGCAGTGGCAATTCACACATTCATACAGTTAATGTTCTATGATTATCTGATGAAATATTCAACGGTTCAGATCTTAAACGTGTCTTACCATGGTTTATGTAAACAGAAAACTTATACACACATTATCTTATTCTCTAATATTTTTAAAGTTTTACTTTATAGGTATGCATACATTTAATAAAATACAAACTATTATTATTATTATTATTATTATTAAATTATAATTTTAAAATTGATTGAAAACTAAGTAGTTTTTATTTCTAACTCTTTTATTTTAAAAAATATTTGGTATTTTTAAGCGTTTAAGATGTTTCATCTTATTTTTAAAGCTGCCCAAATGAAATGGAAAGAAAAATTTTCATTAGATAAGTTGAAGAGAAATATTAATTCTTGTATCTACAAAAATATCATTATTAAATATTATTTTTTATATTTAAGTAAATTAAAAAAACCTATTAATTTAAAATTTAAGTTAGTATATCAAACAAACTTATATTAAATGTAATCAAGAACGTTTAGAATTGAAAATTAAGGAAAGTTATAAATTATTAAAAAAAAAGTTAAGAGTTATAATTAATTTAAAAAAATTAGACACTAAAACTACATAAAAAATTATAAACCAAAATTATAATTTTGCGGAATATAGAGATTAAAATTATAACTAATGAATAATAAAATTATGATATATATTCAATGGTGAAGATATGATTATTGTGCTACACCGATTGCAGACAATTCAGTATATACTTCAACGTCAAGTTAGTCATCTTTTTCAGTATGTCGTTTCACCTTTTTATCTGTAGTTTTATTTTTATTTTTCTTATGTATCCTTTGATTTTGTTTGTTAGGTAAAAATTGCAGGGGAAAAACAAAAAGGAGAATTGGAGACATTACATGGTTCTTATCTTCTGTTTTCTTTATTTGGAAGGTTTGAATCCACCAATTTCAATTAACTTAATTCATTTGAAACTATGTCAATTTATTAATATTTGGATATGAGTTCATTAGATTCCAATATTTTAAATGAGTTCTTAAGATTGAGTTTTGTAACTAAGAAAAAATCTATTGAAAATAATTAGACATGTTCTTCATCGAAGTTTAATAATTAACAAAACTAATAGATACTTCAGGTTGATTTTAAATTATATGGATTCGGTTATTAGATCCAATTAAAACTAAATTATTATCGTTTGAGTCTGTATTTTGCATGTTATTTTTATGCAAAATCTTAATTTTATATTACAGAAATTAAGAAGATATTTTTTAAAATGACTAATTTCTTCTGACTATCAACATTATTATCTTTAATTTATTTATTTATTTCTATAATTACTATTATACTTTTATTATTAATTTTTGAATAAAAATTGATAAAGAACTTAAATAATAAACATAATAACATTCTATAAAAAAAAAAGGTAAAAATAAATGGAAAGAAAACTAATAAAATAGAAAAGATCCTAATACTAGATTTTAAAATGTTTAAAAATAGTTAATTGGATAATCGAGTTAGTTCAAAAAATGTATTTGAAGTTGGAACTAATTTAATGATGGAGTGAAATAATTCAATTCATTAAACTAGTATAAATTAAATATCTTTTTTCATATAATATTCAGTTTGTTCCTATGAAAAAGCCACACTATACAAGGGGTTAAATAGTGTGTTACTGAAAATATGAACATTTAGACTAGTGTTTGATTGAAACCATTTTAAAAATTATAAGTTCTCAAAGTCCTTATATTAAGGTAACCTTGTGTATAAATAAAAAATATTTTTTATATTAATTTATTAAATAAATTTTAGAATACGTTCTCAGTTAATTATTATATTTGAGATACTACAAATTCTATTTTTAAAAGACATTTCCAATATTAAAAATGTATTTAAATTATTTTTAACTAAAATTTATAAGGAATGTGAAATTATGGGATATATCAAAACATAAGATATTCCATTTTTAATAATTATTGATAAAAAAGTTCAACTCATAACTTACAAAGGATGAAAGTCAAGGTTGACTTGTGCAATGGAGTTATTAGATATTCAAGATGTATCTAAGGATATATTAGAGTTTTTTTTTTTTTTAAATTTCTTTTTTTTTTGTTTTTTTTTTTTTTTTTTTTTATATTTTTATAAATTATATTTTTTTTTTTAGATATTTTTTTTTTTTTGTATTTTTAA
>Ga0099822_1004910_pt1 | contig 17454 bp, 9 predicted proteins | sample CowpeawhiteBW_FD_76839 | JGI IMG/M metagenome (GOLD analysis project Ga0099822, IMG submission 76839) | Root nodule microbial communities of legume samples collected from California USA - Cow pea white BW | ecosystem: Host-associated > Plants > Roots > Nodule | place: USA: California | collected...
ATATATATATATATATATATATATATATATATATATATATATATATATATATTATTTGGTGCTTATTGATCATTGCAATACAAAACTCTTTTGAACATGTATATTTTCTTAAATAGTTTCACATATATTTCAGATTAGTGGTTGATCTTAATTAATAATTTTAGAAGATAAAATAATTTTTATAAATTAAAGTATAATTTCAATGTCTCATGTTTATAAAAATTTATCAGAATTTATTCTACTCATATTGTAAGGTGGCTTGAGCGAAGTTTCTTCCTCTCACATGTGTAGTGCACTTCTCATTATTTATTAACAAAAGTTTCAAACAAATTGTATTACTTTTAATCATTAACAACACTTTTTTTTTCTATTGAATGAAGAAATAAAAAAATACTACTAAAAATTCTCATATTATATGAAAATTTTCTTGTAAATTTGTTAAAAAAATTTACAAAAAAATTTTTTATGCTATTTTCTTTTAAGGATCTTAATTAGTAGGTAATTTTTTCGTAGATAATTATTTTTTTAAAAATTATAAAATCTGTAAGTATTTTCTACAAAATTTGATTTGAAAAAATGTTTTATAAAAAATATTTTAAAAAAAAATTGACAGCAATTTTCTGTAATTTTTTTTTCATAATAAAATTTATAAATATTTTGTATAAAAAAATTTCAAAACAAAATTGATAAAAAATATAAATTTTTTTAGCTTTGAAAACTATGAATTCATACTAGGTACATTCCTATTAGAATTCTACTTCAAAGTAGTGATAAAATACAAAATCTGTTTCATCTTACATGTTTTTCAATTATTTTTATATAGACAGGAATAATCGAATGAATTATATCAAGTCAAACGATTAGGACAAATATGTCAAAATCATAAATACTTTATTTTTGGTAGTATCCTTTATTATATACTTTATTATATATGCTTAGTTTTGAATGGCTAATATCTGCATTGAACTTGTATCTGAGATTGTACATAACTATCACATTGTACCCTCGTTATGTTTTTCTTCTTATGCTGTGATATATTTTGATGCACATTATACTATTAGCATCTTTAAGCCCTCAATATAGTAACTTAAGTTACCTCCTTAATCTTCCCAAAAATCATTTCTACTTATCACATTTTTATTAAGTCTAAAGGGGTTTCTAATAGTTATATATCCATCATTTGCATACATCATTTGCCTTTTCTCTTTCTTCCTTTTCCAAAGCCTGATCAAGCCTGCAACATGATAAACCATGAAATATGATATTTATTGCAAAATTTGATGTCTATTCTAAAGTTGATTACATTAAAATTGACAATGAATTTCCTACCACAATACACAGTAGGTTTAATGCAAGTTGTAACTTTTGTTGATGTCAAGTTATGTCTTTCTGGAGAATTGTGATTTCAGAAAGGCTTAAGCAACTTAACTACGCTAGATTCGTAGCAAATGGATAAACTTGAGTCAATTAAACATTGCTGCAGAGTTAAGAATCTCTCCAAAACAAATATCTGAATTCTCCAGATAAAACTGTGCCTATGATCATAACATGTGGTTGCTTGCACTATTAATGTGTTTCACCATGCTAATGCTAAGTGAAATACAATATTCACAAGACTAAATCAAAAAAGCCAGAAGCTCTAGCTACCTAGGTGCACCATTTGGTGTTTGAGTCTTCTTCATTCATGCAATGCAAAGAGTGAAGTTTAAGTTAAGCCCCTGATTGAAGTTTCATTCTCCTGAGAGAAAGATATGCCAAGAAACGGTAGCCAAAAACCATGACTATTAGAGCAGCTACCTCTGTTGCACCACTATCAATTCTGATACCATTTATGATTGGTGAAATGTGTTCATATTGCACCTTCAGCAGAAGTTTGTAGGTGTGGTAGTTGAAAGACATGTACCGGATCCATGAAAAAAATATGGGGACTCTCTGCCAAAGTTAATTTAGTATCACAAGTTAAACATTCTTCTGAACAATAAAATCAGTAACTAGTACAAACAAATTGAATTTGACATTTAAAATTGTGTCAATTTTCTTTAGTTCAAGCTCTATTGTACTAGTCAAAACACCTTGGTTGGTTTGATGTTTTATATGAAAAATAAGGACTGGAATGTTTGTTTACCTGTACAAAAAATCCTCCAGCCAGCATGAAAGTCATCACAGTAACTGAAGCTAAAGTTGTTGCTCTTTTCAAGTCCATTAATGTGGCTCCAATAGCAAGTCCAAGTCCCTGATTCACATAAGTCATGTGTTAAGAAGTGAACCTTTAGCTTAACTCAACCTTACAAACCCAAATTGTTAGGTGAGTTTCAATTCACTTATATATTATAAATTGATCTTATCTCTAGTCAATGTGAGACTCTTAAAGTAAGAACTGAAAACTGTATTTAGAGTCAATTTGGTGTGAAACACTGATTTTTTATAAGCAATTCCTTATTTTGATTTTACTTCTTTTATTCAAAGGCATGAAAAATAGTCAGAACATTTCTTGTTTGTTTTCAAATGTTTGAAAATAATATGGATACTATGGAAGTTTTTTGCATTGTCATTCATGTTTGTTGTGTTTCCTAATTGATTGGAAACTAAATGAATACCTGAGCAGCCACTATGCAGAGGAAGACAGTGAGAATGGTGAGGAAAAATGGTGCAACACTGAGTCTGAGACCGGCCATGAAATAAACAACAAGTAGAAAAAGCACTGGTAAAATGAGGTCAAGTGGAAGGTCACTGGTGGTTCTAGCCAAGAAGTATGCACTTAGTCTGTACATATCTGCTGCTCTCTCCTTACTCAACATGGCTCTTTCTTGAGGAAATGTGAATATTGCAGTGAAAACAGGAAAAAATCCCCAGAAAACGGCAATGAAGAATAGCAATCCTGCCTGCAATCCACAAAGATCAGTATCTTACAATGTTCATGCTTGTAATAGCATGTCTGATAAAGAAAAATACAAGCTAACACATTCTATGGTACATTTTTTCTAAGGTGTTATCATTGACTAAAATTTCTTAAGACTCACAAATGTCTTTAAATATAAGTTTCAATGAATTCTAATTAATAATAGAGAATATGTCAGAAAAGGGATGTTTCCAATATTCTAGATGTGTATTTGTACTTTCTTTCTTTTCCTTTGTTTTTATGACTTTTGTCACCATTTTAGGACTAGCAGAAATAGCTTACCTGATCTTGCAGATCTTTTGGGTTCTTAGTGTCTGATTGCCACCAGAGTAATCCTAAAATGACAGCAGTAGATAAAACTTGAGTGATTCTTAACCAGCTAAAATAATCATGTCTACGTTCTTTGATTCCTCTCCAAAATAATATGGAATATTGCTCATCCCAACTTGCTCCCCATTGTCTCTTATGAGAACACACTTTAGACTTCACTGCTTCATCAAGAGGTATAGGAACCATTAGTCTTTTCTTTTCTGTTTCTGCAACTCGAGTTTCATATGCCTCCACCAGATACTGTTAAAATTCATCTTTGATGAGATCAATGTTTTCTCATCTTGAGATTCTTTATACTTGAATGATGTTAAAACTCAAGACTAAACTACTTAAAATTTGCTTCTGTCATGAAAACCTACATACTAATGTAAAGAATTTTTGTACAGTATCATTTAATCAAGAATTGGCATGCATGATAAGTTTGATAACTTCTACAGTAACACTTTAAATCTCATATCTACCATGACCAATTTCTAATTTTAGAGTGCCTGTTCTTTACAAATGATATACTGCAAAGAGCTGTGACGGTTACCTCGTGTACAACTGCTGGTGATGGTTTCCCATTTGGTGTTTCTGCTTCTGCATTTTCCATGTGTACTCTATCTTCCAACTCTGAGGGTAGGGAAACATCATTTATGTTTCCATTGGCAAGGTCTAGCAAAAACTCTGCTGGGTTCATGGAAATAAGTGGTGAGCATCCAATAGACTGGAAGTAAGTCATTGCTTCTGATGCTTTTCCAAAGTAAAGCAAGCTCCCTTTTCCAAGAAGGATCAACTTGTCAAATTTGTGAAAGAGTCTGCTTGATGGTTGGTGAATTGTCGTCACCACTGTTTTACCAGCCTACAATTGCAATTAACAAGCTAGTGATAAAGGTTTAGTCATGGCTAAGATATCTTGCAGGTTCATCACCAAAGCATAAACTTAATGGTTCATGCATGTAAATAAATAAATACACTCAAAAGATCTTAAACTAAAGAGGGTCTGCCAGTATTTCTCATGAGATATTAGGTGTGGTCTAAAATCTTAGGATATGATATATATAACAAATACCTCTGCTATGTCTTGTAGCATCTGAACGATCCTCAAGGCTGTTGTGGAATCCAAACCAGATGTTGGTTCATCAAGAAAAAGAAGAGAAGGGTTGATTATGATCTCATTTCCAATACAAACTCTCTTCCTCTCACCACCAGATACTCCACGCACAAAGGAACCTCCAATCATAGTGTCTTGGCACCTTTTTCATACATAAAATATAAACTATTGGCTTCCATATTTAAGTACCAATAACATGTAAAATGGTTATACTACTCTACTCTTCAGTCCTTGCCATGACTTTCTCTATCAATGTGACTTTGTGCTCATAATAATTTAGACATTCATTGTTAAGGATGGAATGGAACCATTTACCTCTCCAAGCCAAGCTCATAGATTACATCCAAAGCTCGTTTTTCCTTCTGCTCCTTTGTGAATGTCTTTGGAAGCCTTAGCCTGGCTGCGTATGTCAAAGTCTCTTTCACAGTTAAGTGAGGAAACAGAACATCATCTTGTGTCACAAATCCTATCCTGCCACATGTTATATATGATAAGTTGGTTAACTCTTAGAATAATTACCTTAAAGATAATTTCTTTAGTTTAATTTTAAGTACCCTATTAATTTTCACTTTTGAACATGTTTGTTGCAGATGCACTTAGTAAGATGGTGGTCTCCACCATATAAGAGTAAATCTGGCTATTATAGTTCTATGTTTTACCTGCTCTTAAGGAACTTAGAGTATGGTTGATCATTGTAAGTGATAGATCCACCACTTATAGGATGGCATAACCTGCCTCCAAGAAGGTTTAAAAGGGTTGTTTTTCCACTTCCTGAGGGACCCATCAATGCCAAAACTTCCCCTGGATTTACAGAACCAGTTATCCCATTCAAGATATCCTTCTCCTCAGTTGTTGTCATGCCTTTGATCACTACCTTGTAGCTCACATCTGTGAACTGCACATTCCACAGTAAGAACAAAACTCATTATATGTGTGTGTTCCCTGACTAACACATCATCACAACTATGCTCAATGCACCACAATATATACATAGCCGTGTTATAAAGCTCAAGATATAGTTAAGTAAGTAGTACTGCTAATTTATTTGTCTGGTTAACTTGAAGAAGGGGTAGCACTGTGCATTGATGCTGCATGAAATGAAACTTAGTACAAGACTGAACCTGATGATCATGCTATATAAGCCATGTTCTATTGGTTAAGTTGATTGTTAAAGGAAGCTTGATTCATGCCTGGTGAAATACACAGGACCAGATCAAAGTCATGTTCTATTATTAATGAATAGAAACTTAGTTTGAAGCTTTGAATCCTGGCAGAGGTTGGTGTAGAGATGGAAACATTTATACAAGTAATAAATGTGCATTACCTTGAGAAATATGGGTAGAGTAGGTTCCGTTTGAAACTTTGTCCTAGGTCCAGCTTCGATATCTTCAGCTGCAACACACATAGTTAACAACCCTTTTTAAAAAGAAGCTCCTTCAGTCAGAAGGCAACACCAGGCATGCAACTGTTACAGTTTCACCTCTAAAGAAATGAATAAAAATGGTTGTTCTTGATCTTGACCAAGTGTGTGGTGGTGGTGTTATCATGAGAGGGTAAATATCTTTAAAGTGATTCGGAATATAAACTATGCATGGATGCTTCTCATGTCAGCATGTCAGTGACACTACATGATCCATTAAAAGGGTGCAACATTTGCTGGTGATGAAAACTCATGTGGGGTAGCATGGACCATGATTAGGCACTGACATGAACCAGTGAAGTTGCATCCTCATGGTGGTGAAAGTGAAAAAGTCAACCTGAATTTAATCGAGGGACCCAAACATGAGGCAATTTGCTCTCCCAGAAAAAAGGAAGAAGGGGAAAAAAACACAGAAAGAGACAGATTCACTTGTGTGTGGAGCCACAGGTACGACATAATTAACAGCTAAATTGTCTTTCAAAGACATTAGTCAACAAAATGTGTCATGTTCCCCGCATAATAGTACCTCAAGAAAAAAAATGTTTGAAACTTTATATGAGAGGATGTAACATGGAAAAAGAAACCAAAAACTTGAGTTTGAAGTTTCTCCAATAAAATGAAAAGCCACCCCATGAATCACATCAGAAAACTGTGCATGCATGAATATATGACAAGATAATTAGTACAATATATAACTGAACTTACTTTGTACTTTCATCTTCCATAAATATGCTTCTAATAATCTCATAACAATAATTAAGCTTACTTTGTACCTTTGTCCATCTTTAATAACCCATTTTATTGATAAAAAAATATTATTTATTACGATCACAAAAGTTTAGATACTAATTTACAAAATAAAAAAATATATTATTTATTAAAATAGTTATTGTAATGAATAAAAAAATTATAATTGATTAATAATTAATTAAAAACTACCTTTTTATAGCTAAAATCATTATAGTTAATATTTAGCGACCAATTTATAAATTTATTTTTGTGATAGTCAAAATCTTGATAATTAAACTTTAGTTGTTAATTTAAAAATCAATTATAATTCTTTATTTATAATAATAATTATTTTAATAATTAATAATTTTATTTTATAAATTAGTATCTAAATTAATTATTATATAATTATTAATTTTTAGTCAATAAAATTGGTTACTAATAACAAAGGCGTATTTAGGTGATAAAATTATCAAGTTTAATTTTTCTCGTACACTTGTATAAACTTATTTTACTGTCACCGTCAATTTATATATAAGTTTTTACTCTTGCACTTTTTATAGGGTTTTGTTAGCATGAGTTTGACCAATATTAAACAATTTTGTTTTTTTAAATTACGTATATCAAATTTCACGTAATTAATATTTTATTTAGCCACTTTTATTTATACTCAATATATTGTACACAAAAAAAAAGCAGACCAATGAAATACCAATTGGTTTTTCTTTTCACAAAATTGATCCATTATACAGAAAATCCAATTCAATGATTGAATTGGTTTGTTTATCTAAAAAAAAGTCATCAAACGACATAATTAGTGTAAATGGATGATGTTAATCAATGTTTAATATAAGTATAAAGGTTAGCAATGTGACAAGAAAAAAAGAAATATTGATATGTGTCTGAAAATGATGATGAAATTATTAATGAGAAGAAGTATGATTGGTGTAATGAAAGAGACAGTTATGTGGGGCCCACTAGAGTGCGTTGGGTTTGTTTGGATCGTGAATCACGGGCTTTGTGGTTAGAAGTGGTTGCTTAGATTGGACCCATCTTTCAGATCTACCACAACCTATTTCATGGTAAATCTATCCAATTTTATTTTTATTATTACATGCTTTTTAATTCATAAGTTTTTATAAGAAAAATACGAAAAATAAATTGATTTTTTTTTTCAAAATTATACATCGTTCAAGATAGTATCGTTATGAGAAAAGGACAATTTAACAATATAGAATCACATCTCTTAATAATAGTATGCTTTTTGAGGATATAAAAAATAAATTAAAATAAACACAAACAATACGATAAACGACACCAGAAACTCATGCAATAAAAATATTATATTTATATAATTCAAATTTATTTCTAAAAAAATTACGATTAATACAAATAGACATATTTTTATACCAAAAATAATAATTTTAATTTAAAAATATTAATTCTCTTTTTAAAAGTGCTCACAAAATTTGTTTTCTAATCTCATCATATTTAATCATAATAATTAAAGAAAGTTCATACTGATAATAATTAAAGAAAGTTTCATATTAAAAATTTAAATATTTTTTTTCTATAAACTAAAATCAAATTATATATATATATATATATATATTAAAAAAAATTATAGAAAACATCCAAAAATAATTTATATATTAACAACACAAATTAATTTTAGCTTGTAAAAGATCTTTTTTTTTCCTTTATTTATTTCTACTTAAAGATGAGTGTTTTCAAATAAACCCTATTGTGTAAACTTTAATTGTATTATATTTTTAAGTATGATATTGTTTCACTCGCTTTTTATTTTAAGAGAATCAACTTTTATATATATATATATATATATATATATATATATATATATAAATCTTACACATTTTTGACACCATTTTTAATTTTAAAACTTTAAGACACCATTTTTAATTTTAAAACTTTAAGATAATGATGTTATGAATTTTTATTTTATATAATATTTAATTTTATCTATTCTATATCTAATATAAAACTTTTTGATTCACATATTAACTATTTTCGAGAAATGTGATTTTACTGTAAAAAAGGTCGGTTATTGGAAGCATAGGTATGAGTGGTGCTTAGCCACATGGTGTGGATTACGGAAAGGTACCAATAGGGATTGTACTTGTTTGGATAATATAGCAGTTAACAGGAAAGTGATGAGATTTTGAGATTTTAACTTTTCACATGTACTTCACTTTCTGTTCTCTTTGCCCTACCCAAAAGGTCGTTCTGATAAATGCAGATGCTTCTGCATTATTATTTATCACAAAAAGGAAATCTACTCTCAGATCTCTAAATTCAATCTGCATCACACAACACACCATCTATGTTCTGTGGTTACTATAGCTGCACGACACAAACCTAAACCAGAGGTATATAATATAAAATTGTTCTTTCAATTTAACTTTATGCAGACATGTTCTTAATTTTACAAATGGAAAATGATTTGAATTGTTATTGTAATTATTTATTTATTTATCCATTGAATATAAAAAATAAAAAGTGACATCATTTTCAACTACCTAAGAGTTCAGCATCATTGAATGATTGACTCCAGAAGGATCAACCTAGACAACAAAAAAAGCTGAATTCATTTCATTTGGTTTTTATTTATTATATACTTTACATAAATAAGTATTAAATTAAGAAAAAAGATGTTCTTAGATTACCCTTTATTAAAACATGATATAAAACATAAGATAAAATAAAAATGTAACTTGAATCATGGTTTTGAAAGAACATTGGAGTATGAAAATGCATGATGCAGAAAGATGATTATGATCGAAACTTACGAATATCATCATCGCTGAAGGGTTTGGAGTCAGCGATTTCTTCAGGAGGCATGGTGAAGCCAGTGAAGGAGAAAGAGAGTCCCAAGCTAGCACTTGAGGCTCTGCTAAGTGCTGCACCACTGCTCAGATCATCAAAATCCAACTTCATTTGGCTTATTTGAGCACTTCTAGACTTTCTTATGTGAGTGTTCTTCCCTCCGCCGCCGCGTCCCGGTGACGCGCCGGTCAGCCGCCGGCTCGACTTCCTCGACAGGGTGCCGCCACCTTCCACCACCCCGTTCGCAGAGTGGTCGCTCGACGGCGGCGACTTCATCGCCGCCACCATAGACTCCACTAACTGATCAGATTTTGTTCTCACTAATGATGTGTTGTTTGCTTTCTCCATGTTCTCAGTCACCACTGTTTGCCAACAAAAAATTGTGTTTTTAAACAGACAATATTTTAAGAGAAATTTGTTTGGTATAACCTATGTCTGATGTTTTTTAACCGCAGCACAGTTTTCAGATTTCTCATAAACAACAAAGTTTTACACAGATATCCCCATTTGCCCTAACACAAGAGTTTTTAATATATCTTCTTAGAAATTAATTATATCTTCTTTCTCTGTATTGATTCAAGTTGATCAAATAAAACCCTTAGATTTCTCTGGTAGCAAAGCAAATACAGTTTATTTATCAGTATATAAATGAAATTTTATAATATATATATATATATATATAGTTCATGAAAACTATATATGTTAACAGTGGAGAGGCATAGTATATAACAGAAATATTGGTATGTTTTTTTGTTTTGAAAGCTGAAAATTTTGGAGGGGAATCGGGTAATAGTAGCAAAGTAGTCAAAGAGTAGAAGGAGTAATAATTGAAGACAAGAAAACATGTTATATAGTACAGGAATAGGTATAATTTTATTTTTGTTGTTTAAGAAGTGAAAGCAGAAAAAAATACCTGAAAGCAGAATAAAGAGTTGTTTTTAGTGGTGATGATGATCCCAAAATGGAAAAGGAGACCAAAACTCAACTCAGAAAAACAACACAATCGATGAATTAACACATCCAATCATGCAGAGGACTCACACTCTTATAAAGGGCAATTAAGACCCTAACGATGAAGTTACGAAACTACCCTTTCCCTTCACTGCAAATATCAATGTGTTTTGTTTTCCATCTTTTTAGATAAGAACTAGACCTCAAGATATGATTGCACGTTATGGAGCTTCCATGCACGCTAGGTAAGGCCATGATTGCCCTGCACGCGTCAAACATGTAATGCTAATACAACTCTATTAAAAATTTAAGTGTGAGTTTAAGTTCTACATTATTTAGAAATGAAAAAACAGAGTATTATATATAAAGATCCATAAATCCATTGTCTTAAGATTTTGGATTAAAAGTAGTGTCGATGTCTTATATAGTTGGACTCAGGTCTTATTAATGTTGTATCTTCCCAATGAAATTTTCTCTGTAACCCTAACAAACCCTTTTATTTTATTTTATTATTTTTCTGATTATGATTATTGTTCATGCAAATTCCTCAGAGTTTGGAGGGTTGTGTCAACTAGTTGGGTGGAGGTTGAAAATGGTGTCAAAGGTCAGGGTTTTGGTATTAATGAAGCTGTTTAGCCATATTTGTTGTGATGAAAGGAGTGAGGGTGGCAACTCATGGCTCATGTGCCGGCTAATTAAGTGCTTCTAATGAGGACAAAACTTTCATTATATGATAATAGCATAATCATGTAATCATGTATGTATTTTGTAGGGTTCTGTCTACAATTCATTTTACAGATATAATAATCATAGTTTATTCTAAGTAAGAGTCACTCTTCATACAAGTTCAGTAATACAAGCTCTTTCAACATCTGATGCAGTCACGTTCGACAGTGGATCCATAAAGTTAAAATGAAACATGAATGTCTATAAAAAGTGAAATAGAACAACGGTACGGTGATTCAATATTTCTACTTTATTTAGATTATTTTAGATCATTCGGACTTCCAACACACCCCCTCACGCCGAGGTATATTCATCTTGTGCGTGGAACAAAATGTCCAAGAAAGACTCTAACTTGACTCTGATACCATGTTAGAAGTGAGCTTTAAATCTATCTCAACCCCACAAAACCGACTTTTAAGGTGAGAATTGAACTCACTTATGTATTGTGAATTGGCCTTATCTCTAGTCGTCGATATGAGACTTTCAACAATAATAGATAAATAAGTGCAAATTTCACTTTATAAGTTGATTATGTAGAGATGAGCTAGATTTAAAAGTTTATTTCTTAATATGGTATATCAGAATCATGAATTAAAGTCTATTTTAGTAAAAAAATTTATCTGTTAAATCTAAGATTAATTCACGATATACGAGTGAGTGCAAATTTTACTTTACAAACTGAGTCTGAGTCTGAGTCTGTGAGACTGAGTTAAGTTTAAAAATTTACGTGCTAAAGTTGCAATTAGTTATAATGAGTTTGTAACGGTAACAGTAGTGTGATAGGTAGGAATTGCAGTTGAGGATGGCAATTTAAATTGAAAGCATGATGTTTAGTAAAAAAGTGGTGTTTGCTGGGTTAGAGAGGGACCTGTAGCTAACTATTTGAGATCTTGCTTTCATGAGAGATTACCTGCAGAAGAGGGAAGTGTAGGGTTTTTGGAGTTTTCTATGCTGGAAAGATATCATGTCTAGTACCTTTTCATTCTGAAATTCAACCATGTTGATGCAGACTACATCTACATATATATATTTATTTAAATACTACTTTTGTCTTTTTCCCAATCTCTAAATATATCAAATTTTCAACCCTGCAAATATTTTATTACCATCTTTTTAATTTCTTTTTTGCCATATTTATAAATATATATATATATAAGTGTGTGTGAATTTACCTTTTTTGTTTTACAAATACCAGAAGTTATAAACGCTCAAATATAAGAAAAAAAAAATTATACAAATTTTCACATATATAATTCTTGTTCATCTGTTTTTTACCTTGTTTATGATACGTCTGATTGATAGAAAGAATAGAGCAAAAGAAGCGAAAACCCTAACTTGTTTTTAGTGAGCGAAAAAGTAAGTGTATTAAGGACAAATTATTATCATTATGGATCAGTTTCACTTGTACTCTGTGTTTTATGAAGTTTCTACGAAGCTTCCTTCGAATATATTGGTGGCATGTACTTTGTCAAAAATTAAATTTTCATTGTCATTACACTCTTGTACCTTCAACAAATTTCATTGTCGTTCTCGTACCTTCAAGAATTGCAGTACAAATCTCCACGGGTTACCGCAAAAAACTTTCTGATATTGAAACTTGTGGGAAAAAAGAAAGAACATTTTCATGAAAAAAGTTATAGAATAGGTTTATGTATAGACATAGACTTACAATATGCCAAAATTTCTTTACGTTTATAAATTGATTTCTTATGTTGTATTTTTAAAAATCTTACATCGACTAGAGATAAGATTAATTCACAATATATAAGTGTAGTGTAAACCTTATCTTACAAACCGATTTTGTAAAATTGAGTTAAATTTAAAGTACACTCTCTCTAACATGTATATACATGGTTGCCCTTAAATAAAATAAGTTATTAAGTACAAAATTCTAAAATATTGAACTGGGTCACTCACTTGCTTAGGTATAGTAGGTTATTATTCATGAAAATCATACAATACAAATCACTCAATAATAGTAGAAAATTTAAGCGTAAAGACAAAAATATATTTAATGCATAAAGTTGTAAAACGTGTCTGCAAATCACGTGATGTGTATCCCAATTAGAAATGGATTGACAATGAACTTTATTATCATATTATTCATTTGAATGTGTTATATAATCTATAGTGTACTATTTTTTTAGGTTTGTAAGTATTTTTTTAGTATGTTGAAACTCTATATATGGGGTTAGGACATTTATATTATTTATTTTATTCTTTTTCGTCAACAAAAAATGTCATCAAACATAATTTTAATATGGATTTCTCAAGTAATTAACAAAATTTCATATCAAATATAAAGAAGGAAAAATTAGAAAATTATTATAATAGTTAGGAGTTGATTTAAGTGTTGTTATTACAAAATAAGCCTATACTAGGTGTATGAGAGATTTTGAAAGTTGTGTTATAAGATGAGGGTTTTCAATTTTTACCATAGAAGTTGTATAAGAGGATTTGTAATTTTTTTCAAAAAAGTTGCAAAGAAATAAAGGTATGCATTTTTTGTCACAAAAATACATTTTAATGGATATAAGTCTTGAAGTACCAAATTATGTTACATTTTTTGTCACAAAAACTTAGATATTTTTTCTTAACTTAGAATTTTCTTTAATTCTCTCCTTTTTTTTTTCATAAATAGGTTTGGGAATCCATTAACATAACTAAGATATTCATTATATAAAGTACATTTACAACACAAATATTGAAACATAATATTAGAGATGTAATGATTAAATTGTGAATGATGAACACAATAATTTGATCATATTGTGTGAACTTGTTGTAGAAGGAGGATAAGGTTGGTAACAAAAAAAGAGAAAGAAAATGAAGAAAAAATGATGGGTATAGAAGTAATTTGAGTAGAGAGAAAAGGGTAAAAGAGAAAATTTCGAAGTTTGTGGTTCGTGGAGAAGAAGAAGAGTGAGCCAAAAAGGAGTTGTTTGGATTGGTGGATGATGACGATTTACAAACTGTCTTTATGTTTGGCATTGTTCGATCAACGACACATCGCCACGTAATACCCCAATTCTCCATTTCAACCCTTACACTTGTTCCAATCCTAATTTTTCTATTTTCTCTTTCTTTTATATTTTATATCTTCTTTTTTTTAAAATCACTTTCAACTTCAATTATCAAACACTAATATCTCTCGGTTTGAAAGACTTGAAAAATATAAGAGAGACTATAGGTTTAATTCCTTTTGCTAACGTAATATTAACCACTAATATTCGACGATAACAAAATATTTTTGTATAATTGAATTTCAGTGAGTTGAATTTTGTATTGGATAAAAGTTGACAAAAAAAATTAAAAATATATATCTATTAATTTATTGTTTCAAGATTTTAGATGATATGGTAATATTTTAGATACATTTTTCTACAAATATTTAATATTGAATTATTATGATATCTCCGTCATGAAAGTTAGTTATTGTAGTAACTAATTTGGATAAATACATCACTCTGATAATCATGTATGGTTAAAATCACATCACATTTAATTTGTTTATATATACTAACAAAAACATACATTTGTGTGTTCGTATTTTTTATTTTCATGTCAAGATTAATAAAAAGTATATAATTAATTATTAAAATAATTGTTAAATGTAAAATTAGAAAAATAGAATATGTATAAAAAAAAATTTAAAATAATGATTAAAAAAAGAGATTTTTAAAATAATGGTTAAAAATAAAATATTTATAAAATAATTAATTTTTAAAATAATAATTAAAAATAAAACTGAGATAACAAATGTGTATACAAAAAAATATATCTTTATATATTCTTATAGATATAGATATAAAGAGAAATGATATTTTGACAATAAAATAATATTACACAATAAGTTGACATTCATTATTTATGTCATTTTTTCTATCTTTTCTTTATAATTATAAATGATATTTTAACATTCAAGCAATCACTTAACAACTTATTTAACTTATTCTTAAGGGCATTATAGTCATTAATTTACTTTTTTTTTTACAATTATAAAGAAAAGAAAGAAAAAGTGACACCATAATCGAGACTAATTAGTTATATAATTTTATTAGATTGTGAAAATATTATTTGTTTTATAGAGAAAAGACAAAAATATTATAAAAGTAATGAATATCAATTGATTGTACGATTTTATTGGACTTAAAGACTATTAGTCTAGAATGTTTTTTTTTGATACAGCGGCTCACATTCAATTTGATTAAGTGAGATTTATTTAAGGTTTTAATATGCAAATATGAAGCATAATAGAAATGGAAAAAAGAAAATCAAATAAGAAACAAAATCTAAAAGGTTTAACATTTTTAGTTGATTATCATAAAAGTGTGTTTATCGATTATTTGTTTTTTCTATCCTAAACTTCTCTGTGTGTAATTCTATTGTTTGAAACTTCATTTTAGACTTTTTTTTTAAAGAAATCGAACACTTCAAATGTTCTCGATTAATATACTTTTTTAATATTAATAAAAAAAATATAAGTGTAAAAAATGTAGCCATAAACTAACTGATATTTTTTTTCTTTTTTCGTCAATGAGAATCTTAATTATATGTACCTATACATTAAACTATGATTTGAAGCTAAGTTGAATGTCTAATCAAATAATGGTATTATATTATTTTAATGTGAAAAAAGGAATAATTAAGAATCACAAGTTATTGGAGTTAATAATGCACTATGAGGATAAGGTATGCATAGTCATTAGTATCATAATATAAATTATTAAAAGTAGTGTCTGATATTTCCGTGGTACCAGGGTAGAAGTACAATTATTTATTTCTAGAGCTTCTTCAGGTGTCCTAGTTGTATTAATATAATATTAATCAAGCTTAATTTTTCACTTGTAATTAATGAGAATTACTTATAAGACTTAAATATGTTTTAATCTTTAATTTTTACTGGAAATTAGAATTATTTTCTTTTGAAACTTTAGACCAATTTAGTCTCTCATTTTTTAATAAATGGATGAATTTAATCCTTTTAACCAAATCTTGTTAAATTTATTTGACGTTAATTTCCAAGTAAATATTGAAGTAAAAATGAGTTAAACGATATAAACAATTTAACTATTATCATGAAATACGTTTAAAATGTTAAATAAACTTAAAAAAATTGGGTTAAAAAAATTAAATACACGCATTTCCAATATTAAAGAATTAAATTAGTCTAACATTTCGATGAGAGACTATTTTCGATTTTCACAAAAAATTAAGAGAAAAAAATATGTTTAACCTTATAAATAATTACTCAAATTATATTTAGTAGGTGTAATAATACAAATCTCAAGATCCTAGTCCAATTCTTAGAGATAATTGTCATTACTCTCAAGTCTGAATTAGTTATCCAAGGATTCAACTATTTCAACATCATGATTAACGAAAAGATTCCAACTTAAATGTCAAAAGTCAAAATCCATACTATTTCACTACAAAATGATTGTTTCATAGTTTAAAAATGTACAAGTAGATAAGTTTAATAATGAAAATTTTAGATAGTTTCTATAAAGTTTTAAATTTAAATCTTAGTATTTATAATATTATATATAAAATATAATAAATCTTTAAATACTTTGAATATCTTTATATATTAATATGTATATATGTTTTGATAAATTAAAACTGTATTTATTATAAATTTGTGTTAGAAATTTAGGTGTCGCTCTAACTCCTACACAGGGATGGAGCATTATAGGAGCAAGGAGGAACCTAGGCCCCCCAATATTTTTGATTTGTTTCAAAATTATATATCCATTTCTTTAATTTTTAAAAATTTTGAAAATTTTTAAATTTTAAATAGTATATTTTAAAAATTGATGATAATTAAATTGTGTCTCTTTATTTCTTTTATAAAATACAACATTTAATGTTAATAAATAATAAAACATAAAATCCAAAATAATAAAAAAAAATTAGGTTTAATTAGTCTTCTAGTATCTATTTTCGTCTAAAAATATCAAATTGCCACTAAATTGAAACTAAAAGAACTGGAAGATCAATTTACATTTTTTGAAACAATAATCAAAAGAGTAATTAAACCAAACATTTATTAAAATATTTTTTATTTTCTTCTGTCATTGCCTTTTTAAATTTTGACAAAATTGTACTCATCTCTCACTATCATATTTTTTTTTTTGAAGAAAAATAAAGTTAGACACATACTCATTATGTTTGCTCTCATTTCTCACCTGTTTCCTTCATTTTTTGAAGAAAAAAAATGTACTCTCTCTTGTCTTACTTGATGATGAAATATTACTTTAATAGTTATTAAAATTATTTTTTATCTCATGAGCCTTTTGTATACTTACTTTTTATGATTATAGAAGAAAAAAAATAATATATTATGTGTTTTTTTATAACCGATTTTTAATTGTGACTTGATTATAATATATTTTTCTTCTAATACTTATGTCTCTCAATATTTTATTAGATTATGATAAATTATTTTTTAATATATTTAAA
>Ga0099822_1004916_pt1 | contig 17451 bp, 8 predicted proteins | sample CowpeawhiteBW_FD_76839 | JGI IMG/M metagenome (GOLD analysis project Ga0099822, IMG submission 76839) | Root nodule microbial communities of legume samples collected from California USA - Cow pea white BW | ecosystem: Host-associated > Plants > Roots > Nodule | place: USA: California | collected...
AAATTAACGTTTTTATTAAATATTTCTATAAATATTTTAAATTAACTTTAAATTCTACACAAAACATTAGACTTTGATTTTGTTTTGAACTTGAAATTTAGTTCCTAAATTTATGTGTGACAAATTATTTGATTTTTAATCTTCACCAAGTTTGTATAATATGATACACTTGATGCCTTTATATATGATGACAAAATTGTTAATTTTTGAAATTAAGTTTGGGGTTTAACTATGTTTAATAATAAAACTAAAAAAAAATTATTTAAAAATATTTCTATAAATATTTAATAAAAATGTCAATTTGATTAAGAATATCATCATAAGTTGTATACAAAGATTAAATTGAGTCTAAATCTAAGGAGGGACAATATTGCTTCATTTTTACAAAAATGGACTAAATTGAAACTAAAAACAAATATAGGGACCAAATCGAGTCACTTTGACACGTGGCACAACGGTGAAATGACACGTGTCAAAAATAAAAAAAATTCAAAAAATTCAAAAAAAAAATTCAAAAAAAAATTCAAAAAAAAATTCAAAAAATTCAAAAAAAACCAAAAATTGACACGTGGAATTGATTTTAACACCGTCTGGTCAAAGTTAACGGTGAGGACCAAATTGAGTCATTTTTAAGAAAATGAGGACCAAATATAGATAACGAAAAACGTGAAGACCAAAATGAAATTTAATGACAAATAGAGGGACCAAAAGGGTAATTTAAGATAATTATTTTTAGGCATTTGGGTGAAGCAATTTTGGAGCTTGGACATCAATATTCAGTTGAAGAGAGTTGCCACATCATTTCCATGTCATTTTCACGTCAGCAGAGTGAATGGGTCAACATTAGAGGACCAGGAGTGGCATTTTTGTAATTTTGAGTATCAGAGTGGCAATTTTGTAAATATGAGTGGCAGACTTGAGGTGACCACAAGAATAGGGTTTCTTTTCCATGCACCAGCCGCACACTTCATCACCTACCTTTCTCCAACCTCCATTTTCGCTCTCCAAGCTTCCATGGAAGTGCCCCTTGCGGTTTTCACATTTTTGGGTAGTTTTTATCGTTTTTATGCACATTTGACTGCACCCATTGAGATTTTACGTTTTGAATTCGTTTTCTATCTTGGGCAGCTCATTTTGTGGGTTTTATAAACTTGGAACACCACCCATTAATGGGGTTTTCGTGTTTATATATCACAACACCGTTTTACATTCCATTGAAGCTTTGAAATCTCTCTTTTTGCTCTTAATTTGCGTTTTCAGAATTCATAGTTTAGGGATTTTGAGTTTGATGTTCTGTTTCAGATTCGAATTGGTTGATTGTTCCATTTTCCATGTCTAGCTAAGTTTTGCAGTGCACTCTAATTGGTTGAAGAAACTGAATTGAAACCATGAGGTTAATGTTTTGCAGTGCACTCTAATTCCTATTTTCTCTTCATCCTATTCAATTTCGTAGCTTTGAATGAAATAGAATTTGTGATGCTTAATCACGGGTCCATGTTTTCCACAATTTCAGAACCCTTGGCATGCTCAGTGAGTTCAGATTTTGGCCACAGTTGCTTAATATGTGTGTGTGTGTGTGTGTGTGAAATTGAAAGAAGGATGTGTGTTATGCTTAATGGCATAATGAAGTTGTGTTAATTTTCGCATAGTTGATTAATTTGGATTTCATGAGAGTAAATTGGATAAGATAATTGATTTAGTAACCTGTGATTGGTGGATTTTCAGTGGAATCAAGGAATCAGTACATTTTGAATTTTGTGTTTAATTAAGTTTCACTGTTTCTATTAGAATTTAGCAATTTTGTGTGAATCTGCAACCCCCCTTGTTATTGTTGTGTTCATCTGGAAATTGAAGTTTTGAATGAAAATATTGGTCGTTGGGAGACGACTTGGTTCACTTTCATATACTGCATTTTAAGTGTTTTAATTTGGTGGGGATACGGCCTCTATCATTTATCTACGATTTTAATTTTTAGTCAGTTATTTTGAGAACTTGTAAAACGATTATGGTTTTTATGGATTTTGTTATTTTGAATTTTAAGCGTTGTATAAATTTTAAAATTTCCCATGCTTGGGAATAATAAATTATGACGTTTGAATTTCAATTATGATTTATTTATTTTATTTAAGTAATTTCCAGTAGGGACGTTACAAAAATTCCCTTACATCAAGTCCAAGAAAACTTTACTTCACCCTTTTTAGGTTATATCACACATAAAATCAATTACATTCATCATACCTCCTCATACATGTATATGCATATCGACTAATTCCTCATAACATTCAAAATAAGAAATAAAAGCAGTTTTATTACTAACTAGCACAAAAAGTCCCACCCAAAGAAGTTCTCATAGAGATGCCCCTAAAGGAATTTCTCCTAGTGCCAGACAGATGATGCTCAACACCAGTTTCGACGCCTAGAAAGCCTAGTGTTCGCCCAACGAAGGCACCTCTAGAGCTCCTAGGATTTAATTTGAATTATTGGTGCCCAATGACCCTAGGTGGTGCCCGTCGACACTAAGTTAGTGAGCTCTCTGACTTTGGTGTCGCCCAACGAGGATTGTGCTCGCCTAGCAAGAGTCAAACCAGAGATCCTCATTGCCTAAGTGGTGTTCAGTGGTATATTAATACTCCAAACACCCCTCTTTGAGCTTTAATTGAGTAATTTGACAACTCTTGAGTTAATCCCCACTTAATAAATGTTCTAATACATAAATTTTTGGTTCTTAACTCAAGTAGGGCCAAACTTCTCAATTAAAGGATCTCACAGAGGCATTTCAAATCCACAGACAAACTAGAAACTCGTGCTTTAAACATACCACAATGCACATAAAAAGAACACACATATCTATAACATATTAAGCAAGGTACATATCAATTTAGATGACAACTCAACACAATCAACTTGACATATTGACATAAAATTAAACGATCACATATACATATATTCCACTAAACTATTCAAGTGTAATTAGGTTCACTCATCTTAAAAACAGTTCTATTGACCCCTAAACACCAAAGCACATTCAACTCCAAAGGATGTTATGTGTTCCTGTATGGAACCAAGCGATCTCAAGAACCTTCGACCTTCCTTCCTATTCTCTTTCCGACTCTTTTTGTGACTGCTTCTGGTGTGGACTCCAGAGGTGGGGTACATGCAGGCACTCTAACGCTCAAGTCAAATAGTAATTCGATGTGGGGCATATGTAAAAAAGTGATAAAAGCATACCTCCACCTTTAGCTAATAGACCCTATTTTATATTATTTGTTTTCTAATCATGTCATTATTACTCGCAGACCGTTCTTATTCTTTGCATCAATGTTAATATGCTCTATTAGCATCGTACCATAACTGCCAATGATTGTTACATTCCTTTCTACCTGAGATTATACGCCTTTGTCTACACACATGTACACCAACTCCTCTACCCTAGGCTAGGATGCCCACCTTTCCATCATTGGGTCAAGATGTACAGGGCCAAAATGGGCTGAGATATACCTGGCCATTGTGCCATGCCAACTTGCCCATCTCTTCCTACACCTGCTAGGTTGGAAACGTTTCCTCACACCTCCTTGAGTCGAGATATGGACGACCTGCTCCAAAGCTAGCTGAGACGAGATAGTGTCGGCCTCCTCCTACGTTGCAGATATACCGACCGACTTACCTATACATTATGTATATACATAGAAACATTGTAACATCTCTACTGGAAATTACTTAATTAAAATAAATCCATATATATATATATATATAAGAATAATTAAGTTCAAACATTGCACTTTATTACTCCCAAAACGTGGGAAAAATTAACACAATAATAATAGCGCCATAAATTTAAAGAAAACTAATAGTACTTCTATTACAATTTCCAAAATCTGCCAAAACAATGAAAACCCTAAGAATTCTCTAACTCAAAATCCCCAGGATAACCCTCTCTCCGTCTCAGGTGTTAGCAACATCACCTGTATCATCCATTGCTCCCGTGTAAAGAAATACACGATCATCGCTAAGCACAAACAGAAAGGGTGAGTTCAACAAAATATAAGAAACATATCAGTTAAATAATATAAATACACCCCAATTATATTCTCATAGTTAAATCCTAATCACATCCTTAATACCCCTAAGGCTTTTAAACCTCCAATTTACAACAAAGTTAGCCATGGACTCAAGATTCATGATGCTCACACGAATCTGCCCGCTCGTGGTCCTGCCTCTACGAACCTCCCCGCTTGTAGTCCTACTCTACGGACCTGCCCGCCCGTAGTCCAACACATGTGATCCACCAGCTACGTACCTCCCCGCACTCAACATCTATCAACTGTGAGCACGAAACATACGAACCTACCTCGCTCGTATCTCCATAGGAGAGTAATTGAGTATGAACCTCCCCGCTCATACTATCACATGTCAACCATCATCCATGAACCTATCCGCTCATGGCATAACATCTCCTTATCCATGTTCGCATCAATGCGTACAAGCAATACCCACAAACTGCACTAAACTCGCTTGGGCTAGAAGCCTTAGCTTAAACGACCAGGCCTGTCTCGCTCAAGCTAAGATTCCTCGGCTAAGCGAGCGTGCTACCATGGTTCAAGTGCGAAGACTCGCTTAGGCGAGCTCGTCTCGCCTGGGCGAGACCTCCCTTCGCTCAACACAACATCACTTGCCTAGGCAGTGAGACATCAGATCACACACTCCTCAGTTGCGATTTCTCGCTTAGGCGAGTACCTCTCGCTTGAGCGAGGTACTCTGTCGCTCAAACGATGGGCTCCTCGCCTGAGCGAGCCCCTCGAGCACAACCTCACCACTACGCGATTTCTCGCCTGAGCGAGATGTGTAGACACAACCCAAAATTTTGTTTCTGCTATTCTCGCCTAGGCGAGCCTAGTTAGCTTGAGCGAGAAAAGTAAATATTCTCCCTGTAATGCGCGCATAAACCTATCCCCAAAAGCCCCAAAACCAATTCAACCAAGCCAAGCGATACATCACAAGATTTAACATTTTGTGCGTGATTTGAACATCAAATTGGTCACTCCAATTGCGAAATCAGACCTTAAACACCAATAGTACAACAAATTCCCATAATTCCCATACAATGCATAACAAATTGACCAAAACAACATAGCAACAATTTCACCTCTGATTCATACCATAAGGAGCACGAAAATTCATGATCAAACACAATTATACATGCATTTCAGAGTACACGAAAATTCACAATCATAAAAGCACGCAAAAGAACTCCACTAACCTATGAATCCTTGCTTCAAAAGGTTGTCTAACCTTGGCTTTGTGATATCTAAGAACCCTCCTTTTGCTCTCTCAACCACTACAACTTTGCTCTCAATCCCAATTTACTTTCCCACTCAAAATTCGTGCTCCCTTCTCACTCTAGGTTCAGAATTCTAAAACCCTTCTAATTGCCTAATTCTCCTCTTTTATATGGCTCCTAATTGTGGTAAAAAAAAAATAAAACAAAAATGGTCTTTTTAATGTTTATTATTACCTTCCATAGGCCATTATGGGTTGTTTCTCCCAACTCCCTTGGCTGCCCATTGTCTCTAGGGCTTTCCCACCCTTTCAGATTCAGACCACAAGTATTTTAGCAAAAATAAAGAGATTAATGTGTTCTCATTAAGAGTTGAACCCACAACCCATCAATTACCAAGTCAAATGCACAACCAATTCAACCAATTCACATTTATGATAATTCCTAAAATTTTAGGATTATATTATCACGTCTAACATTCAAATATATTAACAAAATAATGCATAAATTAAAATAACACACAATTGGCATACATAGGACTCAAACCCTGGTCCTCTCACACAATTAAGTACTCTCAACCATTTGAGCTAGTACTTTTCCACATCACAACAATTAACATTAAATGCCATATAAGCTTCCACTACCCGCATTTATTAAACAATTATTTATTTATTTATTCAATTTTCCCGAGTCTTACAAACATCACAAGAATAATTAGGCCATACAATTGTGATCACTGATGGCATAGACTCTAATTAATGACTCAAATGACACATGCAACCAAGAGAGAATTGCATGCAAGAACAAGATAGATTAGATTGAAAAAAAATAAGGCAAAATCAAACGAAAAAACTGATTGAGTGGAAGAAAAGAGATCGCCGAAATGATCATTCCAATGAACTCAAATCTTCAAACAAATGAACAGGGGGTAAAAAAGTGTACAAGGAAAGCAGAAAACTCTAGAAAAGTGATTTCTAAAAATATAATGTGCTTTAAAATAATGAAAGTCATTTATAAATTTGTTTATTTATACTTAGACATTTTAGTATTAAAATAATCAATTCTCAAGACACAACCAATTTTAAAATATTATTTCTAAGTTCTATAAAATTTAAAATTAAATTACTTCCACAAACTCCGTTCATTCGAATAATTAAAATTGTCATGATAATTCGAGAAATGCACTCTCTATTGCAGAGATGGGATAAAGTTTCATTGTAAATGTAACGTCCCATTTAATAAATATGCTTAATTAAATGAAACATCACATACATATAAAGGGCAATGTCATGGAGTATAAGTGTCACTCCTTACAGTTATCCAAAATATACTAGAAAAGGAACCAGGGCACACCACGATGCCATGAACAGAAGAACAAGAATAAAATGTTTGACAGTTATTCAAAATACATGTTCAAAGAGCAAAGTAGTACATAGGCCACAGTGCCTTAAAAGAGTGTTTGGAGCAAGGGGATCCAACCCAAGATTTTGCTACGTTGCGGAGTTTCTACTACCTTGATGACCACTAGGGGTTTCCACATCTGCTCACATCAATAAATTGATGATCATCGCAAAAGGAGAAAACCACACACAAAACACACAAGCAAACAAAAAGGATAAGCTACAGTAAAAAGGTTTTATCATACAATTGAACATGCAATTTAGAAGTCAAGAATACATGAATCAACCAAGCATGTGATAACAAACAAGCAAGACTCTAAGACTCAATTATTCGGATACATATAATCAGTCAGATTCACTGGATGCTTGCATTTATGGTTGCCTCTACTACTCTATAGAGCCATTGCCAATGGGTTTCACCTTACCACGCACAAGGTTAGCTTTCAAGCATCTAAGGTCATTATCCTGCCAAAGACTAGGGCCTCCTGCTATTCTCACCACTTGAGTCAGTACACTCTATGTGAGACTCACTGACTCTTTAGAGCTTCAGGATGCAATCCTTAGTTGAATCCTTACTTAATTATATATTGAGGCACCACCAAGAAACCTTACTAAAGCGTTCGTGGAATTACGTCCATTACCTGAGGCACCATCATGAGCTCTCACCAAGAGGGTCATGGAATTACGTCCATTACATGAGGCACCACCATGAACTCTCACCAAGAGGTTCATGGAATTACGTCCATTACATGACGTCACCACCATGAACTTTCACCAAGAGGATCATGGAATTACGTTCATTCCATACCATAGTCATGTCTCACCAACCAAATCATAGACTTATCATACATACCAATCTCATGCAAATATTCCACCAACCATCCAATCATGTTTCATACGCATATTCATACCCAACTCATCAATTCCAGCCCATAAACCATTTAATACATGCATATTCACACAATTCATGTTTCATATAGAGTAATTCAATCAATCACATGACCATCACCAAAAACAAAGAAGAAAACAACACTTGAGCATGTCCCTGTCCAGTTCTCGCTCAAGCGAGCTCCTTTCTCCTAGGCAAGAGCTCGAACAGTGGGTGAGAATACCAAATTTTCTCCACTATTCATGCATGTCAACACATAGATTCATCAAGAGTAAGGCACAATATATTTTCATACCATTGTAAACACCATACAATCACCAAAAGTACAAAATAGAGCTGAAAAACAAGCAAGATACATTAAAAGCACGAAACCCTAGCTTCCCTTACCTGGAAAATGCTAGCAAAAGACACAAACACCCAAACAGCTGAGCACTATAGCTCTAGGAGCAGATTCATGAGCTGGAAAATACTGGCACAGATAGAAAATGAGGTTATCAAGATGAACCTTTGTTGGAACGACGAAAAATAAGACTAGAGAGGAGAGGATATGGGTTGAAGACCAACTTACGTGGAGTAGAAATAGGTTTGAGCTAGCTTGAAGAGGGATGAAGCCAAACCCTAGCAGAGCTCTGTTGGAGGAGAAATGAGAGAGTGAGTGAACTGTTTGGCAAAGTGGAGAATGAAAGAGAACAAATGACTTTAAGGGGGAGTCTTGGATACCTTATGGACCTGCCTTAGGTATAACATATTAGGACAGACCCTTAAACAATGGGACGAAGAATAAGTGGACCTTACAGTAAACCATCCCTCTTATATATTTACATATTTACGAAGCTTTTCCCATATAGATATGACCGTAATATATTTGTTAGTTGAAAAAAATATTTTATAAAAATATCACTGACATGAACGTGGTTCTAAAATATTGTTTTCTATGCTATTACTACTTATAGATTATCCTTTTTTATCTAAAAAAAATAATGAGTTTCTATTTTAAATATAATTCTATATTTAATTAACGTGACAAATTATAATTTTGTACCACAAATGCTACAATGAGCTAACGATAATGAAGAAGGACCGAATAATACATACGTCGATAACCTTGAACGTGGTTAAAAGTTATTTTATGTTACATTGATGTACCCACTAATTTGTAATTCAAAGATTCAACACACTTGACAATTATAGTCTATTACAACTAATTTATAATCTTTTTTTTAATCCTCCTTTCTTTCTTTTTTCTAATTTTATAATTTTAACAAATTTTAAGGGTATTCTAAACACTTCATAATATAGGCAACATAAAGGGGGAAAATTTTAAGTGTATTCCAAACATTTTATTAATTAATTTTATTGCCACGAAAATTAAAACTTTGAGTATGTTCCTTTTTTCTATCTTTATGATTTTCTTTTCTGAGGGATGATGAGTTTGAGTCCTTTTGTTATTTTTAAATAAAGGACAAATAATAGTAAGTTGTAATCTATAATATCAGGTGCGCTTGTAGCTCAGTGGATAGAGCGTCTGTTTCCTAAGCAGAAGGTCGTAGGTTTGACCCCTACCTGGCGCGCTTTTTGGATTTTTTACATTTGTATATTCTTAACTACCACTCAAGAAAGCTATTGTTAAAACAGAAGGGTGTATTTTCATAATAAAATTTTACTAGCAAATATTTCCAACGATTTTTTATTTTATTTAAATAAAAATTTTGCTAAATCAAAGAAGTTTTTTTTGTTTGTTCTTTTTATCTTTCATTAATTTAGCCTTCTTAAAAGTTTGTTGAGAAGTTTTTTTTAACTTTTTTCATTAATGTAGTCTTCTTCAAAGTTTGTTGAGGTAACTCTGATTTAATAAAAAAGTTTTTCATAGTCAACTATTAATTTTAATGGAGTTTTACACTTTAATTCATACAAGTCTTGAAAATAAATTGTGTCAATATTAACATGAAAATTATTGTTGTAAACATACTCCTTTGAAGTAAAAATGTCATCCTAACTTCCAAAATGGTCGAAAAAGTATGATTTTGACAAATCTAATAGTACTAAATTGTTCTCTTGAATTGTGTATTAATATATGATGATAAGTTAAAGTGAGCCTCAAATTACTACCCTAAGCTTCTTGTAAGATCTGTCAAAATCTTGAGATACATACAAAATTTCTCTAGCAAAGAGACTATTAATAAGTATATTGTGGACTCTTAGAATATATGTTATTTGTAACTAGACTAACTTCATTGATGTCCCCAATATAACTACAAGTGAGCATTCCCTATTAACTAAATGACCAATAACCCCTATAACATCTTATTATCTTACTGATCATGTTAATTAGGTAACGAAAAAATAAAAAAAAGGGATATCGTCAGTGGCGGATCTTGACCAAGAGTTTTGGAGGGGTTAGAATAATATAATTTTTTGATCATTTGATTGGACCATTAGTATATAACACTTTAAAAAATTACTCTTCTATAAAACAATTGGATCGTTAGATTGGATTCTTAGTATAATGCTTTAAATACTTTAAAAGATGTGAAGAAGTATAATTTAACTTATTTTCATCTTCACGTGAAGTTTCTCTTTTACTACTTCTACAAAATAAATCCATTATTCTAATCTTCATCAATATGTTTTTTTAAAATATATTAAAAAATAACTTATCATAATCTAATAATAAAATATTGAGGGACATAAGTATTAGAAGAAAAATATATTATAGTCAAGTTACAATTAAAAATCGGTTATAAAAAAACACAATACATTATTTTTTTTCTTCTATAATCATAAAATATAAGTATACAAAAGGCTCATGAGATAAAAAATAATTTTAATAACTATTAAACTAATATTTCATCATCAAGTAAGACAGGAGAGAGTTACATTTTTTTTCTTCAAGAAATGAAGGAAACAGATGAGAAATGAGAGCAAACATAATAAGTATGTGTTTAAAAAAGAAAAAATATATATGATAGTGAGAGATAAGTATAATTTTGTAAAAAATTAAAAAAGCAATGACAAAGAAAATAAAAAAATATTTTAATAAATATTTGGTTTAATTACTATTTTGGTTATTGTTTTAAAAAATGTAAGTTCATCTTCCCGTTTTTTTTTAGTTTCAATTTAGTCGCAATTTTTTAGTTGCAATTTAATATTTTTAGACAAAAAAAAGATACTAGAAGACTAATTAAACCTAAATATTTTTTTTATTTTTTATTATATTGGATTTTATGTTTTATTATTTATTAACATTAAATATTATATTTTATAAAAGAAATAAAGAGACACAATTTAATTATCTTCAATTTCTAAAATATACTATTTATAATTTTCAAAATTTTTAAAATTTTTAAAAATTCAAAAAATGGACATATAATTTAAAAAAAAATAAAAAATATTTGGGAGGGCCTAGGTCTCTCCCTGCTCCTATGATGCTTCGCCTTTAGATATCATTGTGATATTCAATTTGGAGAATGATATTAATGCCACATTCAAAAAAGATGAGAATGTGAGTGATAAGTAATGGCATTATTCACCAAGATTATTTTGATAAGATCAAAATTTGAGTTCTTGTAACTTTAAACTTCATAAAGTTTTTCCAAAGAGAAAACTTAATTTTCTTTCAAAATTCATATATCCTTTCATTGCATTACAATTGCATATTTTTACATGTTAAATTATGCATGACTCTAAACAACCACAGCCTATTAAATTCCATATTAATTTCCACTTATTAGTTTTTAATGTCCATTAATAATTAACTCTCACTAATGTTGTCTTTGATTTCCATTATATGAATGGTTTACCTTCTCTTATGATTTTCAACCTTCCCCTGCAACAATGCAACAACCTAATTAAATGACATAACTAAAATTGTAAAGAAAACCCAAAATTATAAATGATTTCAAGCTTTTTCTGGAAAAATACGTACCCATATTTGTCCACCTCGGCGAACATTTGTTGACATTGCCCGCCGTCCCGCTTCTATTTGTCTAGATGTTATCCAAGCTGGCTCAAGTTCCTGAAGAGTATATCTTTCGAAGCAAATATTATTACCTCGATAGGATATTCCCTTCATTCTTCCTCTATGTTGTTTACAAAATCTGGTTCTTTGGGGGTTATAATTGATGGTTGTTTTTCAATTCCAACCTAATTAAATGACATAACTAAAATTGTAAAGAAAACCCAAAATTATAAATGATTTCAAGCTTCTTAATAGTTAGAGTAAACATGTGCTTAAGTCTGCATATATTGATCTAGAAAGTTTGATGCAAATCTAATTGAGATGTGGACTTACAGAATTTTAAGAGTCATAATTACAATATGGAATATCATATAATTACACTATAAATATTATTGATGTTGGGAATATTTAGGGGTAGTGAAAATATGAGATATATGAGATAGGACTTACGAAATTTTAAGAGTCATATAATTACAATATGAAATATCATATAATTACACTATGAATATTTGATGTTGGGAATTTTTAGGGGTAGTGAAAATATGAGATATATGATAAATATAAGAGATATGCTATATGGGGAACTTGTTATTTTTTTTAAGTTGTTTTTCTTGTTCCTGTTTCATTTGGCTAAGTTTGTTTAGTATTTTGTGGAATATGAGACAAGATTGAGGAAAACGTTAATTTTTTGTGTATTTCCAAGTTACGGGTTCAAATATTCATGAAAGTGTGATATTTGACGTTATTTTTCGTATTTTGGAAGCGTCGGGTGGTCGCTGGGCGAATGTTTTGGTCGCTGGGTGACTATGTCTTTTTTTGATATGCGCAGTTTTAGTAAAATTGACTTTTTTGACTCGTTAACCGTTGGAGACCAGTTTTTTATCGCAAGGTCCCTATAGTTTGGTTGTTGACAACATTGACCTTCGTTGCTTGTTTGGTGCATAACTTTCTCCATAGTTATTCAATTAAGTTGGTTCTTATTGCATTTGGTTCTTGATTCAATCATCTTTAATTTGAATATAAATACAAAATTTTTGAAGCTTTACACAAGCTGCAGTTTTATTTCTAAAATCCCAAATCGTTTGAAATGTGATTTATAAAGCATGAGATTGAATGTGATCTTGTTATATTATGTATGAAATGGAAAACATGACTGTATGGTTGGTGGTGGTTTGGCATGAGAATTGAATGCTTGATATGACATGTAGATTTTGTTGGTAAAAGAGTTTCAAGGGAAACTCTTGGTGATGGTGGTTAGTGTATACCTTGATATATGAAATGTATAGATAAAGGAAGGTATCCTGAACTCTAAAAATTATTCACACTCACATAGAGTAGAATAATTTATATGGTGAGAGTGGCAGGAGGTCCTAGTCTTGGGACATATATTAGAGGATTAACCCTATGTGTGTCTAGACTCTGCAGAGTTTAGAAGCCAGCACAGGCGCATACTTCCTTTAGAATTCTATATCAAGAGTATGATCCGGATATTGAGTCATAGAGTCTTGAAATTGGTTGCTTTCACATGATTTGGGTGCCTACTGCTTTGTCTGTGCATAATATGATATGACTATTGATTTGCTCTATAACTAAAACAATTTTTGCTCTAGCTTACCCTTTCTTTTGGTGTATGTTTCTTTGCTTGGTTTCTTTTTTTTGCAATGATCACCAATTTATTGGTGTGAGCAGATGTGGAAACCTCTGGAGGTACTCAGGGGTAGAGATGTTGCTGTGTAAAGTGGTCCCCATGATCTGGGTTATGGCTCACAATTGAGCCCTTTTGAAGAACTCTTAGTTTGTTTTAAATTCCTTGCTCCCTAAGCAATTCTTTTGCAAAACAATAGTACTTTTGTGTTATGTTTTATGACATCATGGTGTGCCTAAACTTTCATTCCAAGTATATTATGGATAACTGTAATAGTTAGTACATATATGTTTCATGTCATGTGCTCTTTTATATTATAATTATGTGATGCTTAATTTTAGTAGATTACTCTATTATAAATGGATGTCACACTAACAATTTAAGAAACTACTCTATTATACATGAACTTTTAGAAACTATGATTCTTAAATTATATTATTAGAAGAGTTTAAGAACTTACTTGGATCTATTGCAAAATTCTCTTAATCAATGTTTTTCCTTCTCTTACTTCTCCTTCATGACTTTTTGATGATATAGAATTACCAAATACAAAATCTTCTCCTGTCAAAATCACTTCTCTTATTTTCTTTTTCGTTCTCTTTTGAAACATAATACTCTTTAACTTTTCAGGAGCAACAGTCATATTTTACTTCTAATATTTTAAAAACTTTAATAAAATATTATAATAACTCTATGGAGTGAGAAATGAGAGAATTAATTTAATAATTCTAAAAAAATCCTCATAATTTTAATATATTTATATTCTAATAATCATCACGTTAGAATCTATACATTAATCTTATTCTTTAAATTACATGAATCAAATATTAAATTAATATAATTTAACCATTAAAATGAATAAAATTATTAAAATATTTTTTTTCTTAAAAAATTCTTTGATATTTTTTAATAATAGTATTTAATAATAATTCGTGTTTATTTTAAATTGTAAAAATATAATAAAGGGAGAATAAGTGTTTTCGTTAGTAAATTATTATTAAATAATAAAAAAATAATGCAACTTGTGGTACTTGCTAAACTAAACCTTGGAGTGGTGGTTCCTGTGCTGGAAGTTAGAAGAAGCTAAAACCCTTCCATGGTGTTTTCTGCATCTTCGTAACTCAAACCAAAACCATGGTGGGTCCGATTCTTCGTTCTCTCTGGTCTTCTACCAGAAAATCCTTCACCCCTTCTTCCCCTCCTTTATCACACTCGCGCTTCTTCTCTCGCGCCTTCGCCGCCGCTCCCGCCGTCGACCCCGCCGCCGCAACCAGCGCCTCCTCCATCGACCCCAGCCGCCTCCGCAACGTGGCCGTGATCGCCCATGTAGACCACGGCAAGACAACGCTCATGGACCGCCTCCTCCGCCAGTGCGGCGCCGACATTCCCCACGAGCGCGCCATGGACTCCATCTCGCTAGAGCGCGAGCGCGGCATCACCATTGCCTCTAAGGTCCGCGCCCTAATTTCAATTATCCAACGCCTCGACCACGTTTCCAATCGAATCGGATAGATCGATATGAATTCGAGAATGCTAACGACGTCTGGTTGATTTTTCAGGTTACGTCTGTTACGTGGAAGGAGAACGAGCTGAACATGGTTGATACTCCCGGGCACGCTGATTTTGGTGGCGAGGTGAGGTTTTCAACGGAATATTGTCCCAATTAATCTGGAACTACGTGTAGTTGTCAAGTTCATGTTTTTTTATGGATTTTTTTTTTCATAAACCTTCTAGCAGAAGAAAATGAAAAGAAATAGGCTGTTTGGTACAGTTCTTTAAGCACTTCTAGTGGAGAAAAATAAGAAGGAAAACATGAACCACCATTTCCATAAGCTAGAAGCTAATTTATAGGAACTGTTTCATATAGCTTTTTTAAGTTTTAAATTTTTATCAACTTGTGTATAAGCTAAATTTAGTTTATAGAAAAACTTAGTTCATATTTCTCTTTCTCTTAAAAAGTATATATCAATAAGCTTGTCCACACATGTCCAAAATAAAGTGTGTTCTATAAATTAAAATTAACTTATGCATATACTAACTTGTGAAGGTTTTATGGTATCTGCTTCTTCAAAATAAAAAATGTAAGAGTTAGTTTTATCTTATTGAATATTTATAGGGAAATTCATCCAAACATGTCTTTAGTTCAGCATGTTTGATTGCAAAAATGGAAAGTGCTTCTTTTAATTCAAAACTATTATAACGAGGTGATGATTTGAACAAAGCTTGTCATTGTCACTGAAGATGCCCTTTTGTTTTAAGTTTTCTGCAAATATGAATTTGAAAGTATTGAGCTGTTGTTAATTGGTGGCCTATATGCTGTTGTTGTGCAATCCGGTTGCTCATCTCATTTTTATGATTGGTTGATGTGTAGGTTGAGCGTGTTGTTGGGATGGTGGAGGGAGCAATTTTAGTTGTTGATGCTGGTGAAGGTCCTCTTGCACAAACGAAGTTTGTTCTGGCAAAGGCCTTGAAGTATGGGTTGCGACCTATTCTTCTTTTAAACAAAGTAGACCGTCCTTCAGGTAGTCATCACAGGATTCTCAGCTGTTACTTGAAATATGTTGAAATAATTATTAAATTTATGTTAGAGTAATTATTAAGTCTAAAATAGGGAGTGGTGTGTTGGGAACTACTTCCAGCTGTATTTATAAGTCTAGTGCACTCTATGAGTTGTACTTCGGTATTTAGGGTAGTCTTTTGATCTTTCATCTTCCATTGTATCAGTTTTTATCATTAGAAATAGAAGGTTATGAGAGGGATCTAATAAGACCCTCCAATTGTGTATTATCCTTTTATTTTCACATGGTATCAGAGCAGGTGATTTAAGTTTCTTTCGGTCTTGTTTGTGTTTCTCGCCGGCGGCTGCCGGAGTCAAGTCTTTCAAAGACTCATGTCTGAAGTATCTCAATGTGATCCCGCTCTGGTTTCTGTCTGGTCTGTCCACCGGCACTTGTTGAGCTAGGGTTGTCCGCCGCCATCCGCCACTATTCATCACTGTCTGCAGCTGTCCACTGCCATAAAACACTATCCAAAGCTACCCGCTCCCACTGTTCTCTAAATCGTCGCTGTCTGCCACTGTTCCGCTGCCGTCCGCCACTGTTCGCCGCCGGCTGTCGTCTCTGGCCACCTCAGTTTTCGCCGGCGACCACTTGATCTGGAGTGCCTCTCCGAGCGACAGCCACCCTCACCGGTGCCGAAACCAAACACTCATCCACGCGCCGCCACGCGCCACGTTTTCTCTGCTGCGAACAGGCGCGTGCATTCCACGCGCCGCCTTCTGCTGCTTGGAACGTCACGGCGCCACCTCCATAGTGTTCGTCGGAGCCTCCTTTGTCGGTTCTCACCTTCAAAAATTCATTTCGGTGAAGTCCAGAAGCCACCCTTGTGAAAGTCCCGCTAGGTTTTTTGGTTTTCCTGTACTGTTTAGCATTTCCTCACTGTTTACCAAAGTTAATGGTTGGAGGTTGCTCACGGCGTGAGGGGGAGTCTGTTTATGGTCATTATGTCTTCACGAACTTGCTTCTGCTGCTATGCATATACTGTCTGCCTTGCCAGCCACGCCGTTCAATACATGTATTGTCTATTTGCCATTGTCCACGCTCGATGGTAATCTTATAGTCTGCTACAATGTGTAGCAATCAGCCACTGTTGGGTCTGCTGCAGTTTGTCACACTCAGCCACTGTTGGCCACCATCTGTTCTGATGGCAATCTAGTCTGTCGCAGTTTGTCGCTGTCAGCCACTGCTAGCCACCATCCATTGTTGATGGTAATATTGTCTGGCCGCAGTTTGTTGCTGTCTGCCACTGTTGGCTGCCATTTGTTGATGGTAATCTTGTCTGCCGCAGTCTATCGCTGCTTACCACTGATTGCTGCCAGCCCAAGATCGATGTTTGCTGCCAGCCAAGATTGATGTCCGCTGGCCATTGTCATATGGCAGTGAGTAACCTTCTTTGTCACAGAAACATCTCCAAATATTTTGTGAAGCAAGATGTCTACTTTGCAATTTGTGCTCAAATCGTCTCTACCAGTGGAGTTATGTGGACTTAATTGTTCTTTTGGTTTTGATAGCACACTCTTGAAGTCCATTATAGTCATCCAATTCCTGTAGTTTTTTGGCTGTGTCAAGGTTCCCATATCTATTGTCTCATCTAAGAAAAAAATTGTCAAAGAAGTTTGTACTATGTTTGTCAGATCAAATCAGCTTGCAAATGTGCTGACAGAAGAACTTGGATTGAGTTTATCTATTCCAAGCTTGGGACATACAATATGTATGCTCCAGCTTG
>Ga0099822_1004918_pt1 | contig 17449 bp, 12 predicted proteins | sample CowpeawhiteBW_FD_76839 | JGI IMG/M metagenome (GOLD analysis project Ga0099822, IMG submission 76839) | Root nodule microbial communities of legume samples collected from California USA - Cow pea white BW | ecosystem: Host-associated > Plants > Roots > Nodule | place: USA: California | collected...
AAAATAAAAAAAAAAAAAATATTTATATTTTTTTTTTTTATATATATATATTATGTGAGTTTTATTTTTTTATTTTTTTATTTTTTATATATATATATATATATATATATATATATATATATATATATATATATATATATTTGAACTTTCAAAATATATTAACAAGTCAACTTTGAACTTTAATTATTACTTGTACATGAACTATTTTGCAAGAGATATAAAACTTAGATACACTGTAAAATTTAAATTTATACTTAAATTCTTCAACACACAAATAACCGATGGGTTTTGTATTTAAGAAGTTGAGAGTCGTTTTTTTTAGGAAAAATTACTTACTTTTTCTTAAACATGACAAATTATGTAAATTATTATTATCTTATCAGTTTATAACATTCGTCAAAAAACGGTTCTTTTTTTTACATATGAGAAATGAATGTTATTTTTTTTAAAAGTTTAACTTTTCGAAAAATAAGAAAAAAATGATATAAAAGAAACAAAAATATAATTTTTAATTTTTGGATAGTTCAAGGTTAACCCGCTTTTACGTTTTCTCATTTAAAATAAAAAATTAGGACCATGTAGTTCGAAATAAAAACTATTTAAAAAATGCTTTTGAAAATTTTGATTTTTTTGAAAGTGAATGGAATTAACATGAACCTACGTATCTCCATATATGATGGAGAATAAGGGATAAAATATTTTGTAAGAAAACATTTTTGGATGGAAAAAATTTATTATCATTTTTAATTTTAATATAATATTTTACAACATCAAATTTATGAATATATATAAAATAATTCTAAATAATTTTAAAATTATCAAATTAGAAATATATCTAAAATGATTTAAAATATTTGAAATAATCAAATTAGAAGTAGATCTAAAGTGATCTTAAAATTTATAAATAATTAAATTAGAAATACAGCCAAACTGATTTTAAAATTTGAAAATATTTAAATTAGAAGTGAATATTTTAAAATGTTAAAAATAAAGACAACTAAATTAAAGTATTAATGGTAAAATAAGTGTTGTAAAGATTGAAATAGAAACTTAATTTAAAAAAAAAAAAAATAGGGCGAAACGTGCCAACAGTAATAAAAAATAAGGGTGCGAACAATAAGTAGCGTGCTAATAGCGTATGAAAGCAAATAGTAGACCGTGGTGTGGCGAACGATAAAACATGGCCTACCATCAAGTATATGGATGTAAAGAACTGAAAAAGGGGTGCGTAGAGCTAAACAGTCCAAAAAGAAATAAAGGGCAATCAAGAGGTGCAGAAAATGAAAGTCCAACAACAAATTAGGGATGCATAAAGTAAACATAGGGGTACAAACAGTATAAACCCAATAGCGAATTAAGATGGGTGGTTCGGTGTTGTAAAAGTGGAGGAAATGGAGGGAAGGGTGGTCTGATGGAGATTGATAATCTGTAACGTCCCATTTAAATAATAAACTTAATTAAATGAAACGTCACACAAGGTAATATAAGAAACGAAGTTATGAAGTATAATGTTACTCCTTACAAATATCTAAGGTACTTAGAATGAAATATTAGGCCACACTACGATGCCAATAACAAGGCAGGGAAAAAGATAAACAATATTCAAAATAATATTCAAAATAAATGCTCAAAGAGCAAGACAATACATGGGCTACAACCCTAAAAAAACTAAAAAAAAGAAAAGGATATGATCCAAGACGAGCTAAACAGCGAAATTTCCATCACACTGATGACCATGAGGAGTCCTCCCATCTGCTCACATCAATAAATTGATGATTATCACAAAAGAAGAAAACCACAACAAACACACAAGCAAAACAAAAATGGTAAGCTAGAGTAGAAGAACATTTTATCATACCATTGCATACAATTTTAAAAGCAAAGATACATACATCAATCCAACATGTGATGACCAGCAAAAGAGACACTAAGACTCAAGACACGATTATCCGGATACATATAATTAGTCGGATTCACCGAATGCTTGCACTTGTGGTGGCCTCTACTACTTTGCAAAGCCAATTGGCAATGGGTTTTACCCTACCATTCACAAGGTTATCCTTCAAACATCTAAGGCCATTATCTTGCCAAAGACTAGGGCCTCCTGCTACTCTCACCACTTGAGTCAATACGCTCTACGTGAGACTAACTGACTCTTTAGAGTATCAGGATGCAATCCTTACTTGAATCCTTACTAAATTATATAATGAGGCACCACCATGAACTTCGTGGAATTACATCCTAAGTATGAGACACCACCATGAGCTCCCACTAACAGGGGTCATGGAATTACATCCTGACCATGAGGCACCACCACACAACCATCATGGAATTACGTCCTAACCAATGAGGCACCACCACGAAACCATCATGGAATTACATCCTGACTAATGAGGCACCACCATGAGATCTCACCTAGAGATTCATGGAATTACGTCCTAAACCACATAAAATTATGTCTCACCAACCCATTATATAGTTATCATGTATACCAATTCCATGCCAACATTTATAACCAACCATTAATTCATGTTTCATACTAAGATCATACCAAACTTATTATTTCCAGTCCATGAACCATTCAACACATGCAAAATCAATCATTTCATGCTTTAACATAGTAATCCAACCAAACATGTGACAATCATCCAAGAACAGAGGGGAAAACAGGACTTGAGCACATTCTCGCCCAGTTCTCGCTCAAGCTAAAAGGCTTCGCCTAGGCAAGAGGATTTTCTCGCTCAGGCGAGCTCTTTTCGTCTAGGCGAGAGCTCGAAAAGTGGAAACAGTGGCATTCACATTCTCTCACTTAGGCGAGACCTCCTCGCTTGAGCGAGATCGACTCTCACTCAAAACAGGAGCTCGTCGTGAGCGACAACTCGCACAAGATCCAGGAAGCAACATCTGGTACTCTCGCTTGGGCGAGACTCGCTCGTTTGGGGAAAATACTAGGTTCCTCCATTGTTCACGCATGCAAAACACAGAAACAATACCAAAATCACAGTTCAACCAATGGCAAGCAACCATAACAGCAAGCATACCTCATGAATATGGTTTACACCTAGAAAACATGGAAAAATCATGAAAAGTTGTAAACCCTAGCTTCCCTTACCTCAACGGATGTCACTGTGAAGGGTGTAGGCACAAGTAGAAAGCACACAGCTCCAAGAACAGTTTTGTGAGCTAGAAACAGTGACATCAGAGCAAGGACAGGGTACTACAATTAGCTCTAGTTGGAAACACGAAACTCAAACTGGAAAAAGAAAGAGTATGAGTTGGAAAATAACTAATGTGGAGCAGAAAATGGTTGAGCTAGCTAGACCAAGATTGAGACCAAACCCTAGCAGAGCACGACTGCTGTTCTAAGAGGGGGGAAAGGGGTTGTTTTTCTGAAAAGTGTAGAGAATGAAGTGGTTAAGGCAGTTTAGGGTCTTGGACACCCTATGGGCCAGCCTTAGGCCCAACTGATTAGGGAAGGCCTTTAAAATATTGGTGCAGAATTAAGTGGGTCTTACAATTTCATAATTTTTTGTTGTTTAAATTCTTATGTATTATTTGTTATGGTAATAAAATTGCTAGAATGCATTTCAAAGAAGAATTCAGAAAACTGTAATCTCTACAAAAATGATATTTAGTACCATTCATCTAAAAATTTGAGAAAAAAGTGGTTATCTTACAAAATATCGTACTTTGGACATTTCAGAGTTTTAGTGAATCCATTAATTTGATGAAATTTCAAAAACACAGGTAAATCATAATTAAAATTCAATTTACTCCATAATTATTTATTGTTTAAACTCTCAATATTACTTCATAGTTATTTATTTTTCAAACTTCTATATGTTATTTGTAATCATAAAAAAATCAATAATTAAAGCAAAAGATACATTTTATTTAGTTCTCTCATAAAAATTGGTACAATATTGTAATTTTATTGACATCAACAAACAAAAAATGTTCCTTACTTAACACATGCAAAATGTTTAGATCTTTGTCCGTTGTAACATATTGTACAAAATTAGTTCCTAAATTGCATTTAAGTCCACTTTAATATGGTGGTGGATCACTCTTCACTCGTATGTTGAGAGTGGTTTTGCAATAACCGGTCCTGCAAAAAAGATAATCATATAGTTATAATAATTTTGTTTCATTTGTTCTTTTATTTTTCATAAAATAGAGAAGATTGAAAAACTATAAGGGTCATCTTTTGAATACATAAAAGAGAGAAGATTGCAAAACACAATAATATTTCCCTTCATGGGACATGAGATAAAAAAAAAGAATTAATCTACTAATTACCTGAAGGTAGAACTAAAACCATATAATTAAAACTCTTAATAAAAGATGTTAGTTGAAATGAGAAGCCATATAGGAGGAATGTTATATAGTATGAGGTGTTTTTCTAAGATTTTGAGTAAACTTTACCACAACAATAAAATATAAGAATATGTTTGTCCTAGGTTAGAAAATCATAGTTATACTTCTTCTTTTTTTTTCAGATGAAATACACTTAATTTTTTAGTATTATATCCTCAAATTATATCTTTTGTGATCGGTGAGATGAGATTTAAAATAGTGTAATTAGACAATATTGGTATGATATGATTTTAATGACAATTAGTATTAAGTTATAACGGTGGACTAAAATAAGAAACAATTAATTTACAATTTAGAAGTAATAGTAGTTTAAAAATAGTGAGTATTTTAATACTAAAAATTGTTAGTATAAATTGAATTGATATAAACGAGTTTCATTATTTTAAAATCCATAATTTCTTTTTCATCTCTCTAGAAACCACTTTTCTAGACTTTCACTGACTTCTCTCTAAGGGTTCTCGTCCTTTGTTCGCCTGATTGAAGATTTGATACTGTAGGAGTGATTCTTATCGCGAGCACTTCAATTTGGACCGATCAATTTCTTCGTTCGCGTAAGTTAAATTTCAACCATTTTTCCTTGGTTTTCTTTTAGTTTTTGTTGCATGTGAGGCTTTCTACTTGCATGTGTTCTTTTAATCTTCTATATGAGTCTCAGTTGATCAGTGATTGTAATGGTGAGACTTGATCATTCTTGTGTTGTTCTTAGATATAGATAGAGCGTCTAGTGTAGAGTTGAAGGTGTTTTGGTGTTCCTTGAGTCTATTGAGCTGTTTGGGTCAATTAAGTCGTTTTGTCAAGTAAGGGAAGTTAGTTTTTGTCTATGTGAGTGAGTCTGGTGAAAATTGATGGTTGCATGTTGATGCTTATAAATTAAGGAATGAGATTGGTTGTGATTGATGAATTCTGATATAACATGTACGAGATTGGCTGTGATTGATCAATTCTGATATAGTATGATGGTTGATAAAATTGGTATGTTGAATGCTTATGGTTTTACCTTAGTGTGTGAATTAGGTAATTAAGATTATGGTTCAATTAGCAATTTGGTACCACATCTAATTGGTGAATTTTTTTTTGAAATGAAGTGATAAGAGAGAAGTACCAAATTGAGCTATTAGATAGCCCAAATTTACCTAAATCATAACACAAAAATCTAGTTTTTCTGATATACTAAGCCTCACGTGACAGCGCTAAGCGTTTATTTTTACGAGCCGAATAACATTGAGTGTTGGCTAGACGTCGCTGAGCGCTAAAGACCTCTACAGGTTTGGGAGTAATTAATTTCCATGACTTTGAGCGTTATATGCTGGCATTGAGCGTTTGTTTTTACTAGGCAAATGACGTTGAGCGCTAGTGTTGAGTGTCCGATGCCTTGTTTTAACTATTATGCTTGATTTAACTTTTTAAAGTTATTTTGGAATTTATATGAAGTATGTTCATGGTTCTTATTATGATAAATTGAATATAAGGTAATGTGATGAACATATATGATGAAGTTTGAAGGATTTCAAGGGAAATTTCTAGTGTTGTTATTGTTAGTGTATGCCTTGATATAGTGGAGTCTGGAAGGAGGTATCCTGAACTCTAATAACCATTCAAACTCACATAGAGTAGAATTGATTATGCGGTGAGAGTAGTAGGAGGTTATAGTCTATGGACTTGTTCTCTGGTCATATGCTAGGATTAACCTTTTGTGGTTGGGTGATAACCCCTTGTGTCTTATATTCTGCGGAGTCTAAAGACCGTCATAGTTGCATACGTTCAGTGATACCTATATCTATGCCATGTATCCGGATAATTGAGTTTAGTATTAACTTCTTGTGTGATTATAGATATAGATATGACACATACCATGTTGTAGTTTTTTTTAAGAAGATATAAATATATGTATTAATATTTCTTTTGAACACTAGCTTACCTTGTTGTGTGTTTTTGTGTCTTCTTGTGTTGTTCGTCTATTTTTTTATAATGATCACCTATTTGGTGGGAGTAGATGAAGTTGTAAGTATAAAGACACTTCTAGTGAGTGATGAGTTATTAGTTAGAATAGTGGAAAGTCTCAAAGAGTTTTATTAAGTGGTTAGTTTTGTATAGGGTTTATTAGTTAAGTTTAAGTATATACATTATGTATGTTTATAATCTTTTATAAAATTCTATTAATATACCTTATACACTATATTACTTGTTTTTATATTATAAAGAAGCGTACTATTTTATTAATTTTAAAATGCTATTATGTGATGTCACATAATAAAATATATAATTAATTCTAAATTTACTAATACATTTTTTTAATTTTTTCTTAACTTTAAAATTTTCATCCTTTAAATACAACAAGTATTTATTATTAACAATGAATAATTTTCTATTGACTTTAACTAATTTTTATTATTTATAAATTATTTAACTTTGAAAAACCTTACAATTGTATTTTTTTGGTTTAAATTGCAAAGTTAAAAATCAAGGAAATTGCATATCGTGTCAAATCAATCGACCTTCAAATTTACACGTGTCTGTCTTCCCTCATCCCCTGATTCCGTATATTTCTTTTTCTCTCAATACAAAAATTGCTGAGTCTTGTCCTTTTTGGTTGCCATTATTCTCTTTTATACTAAAGAACAAATACCATGATAATATGCAAATTATTAGATAATCACATCCAAAATATTTTCTAATTTCAAACTTGTTTTGTAATAACTTGTAAAGACATTTTAGAAAGTGTGGTGGATCCTATTAATGCCGTCTTAATATACTTGATATAAAATACTAATTGACTTTTAATATATCAAATTAAATTAGTAATATTTTCTACTGATTCACCAGCAACAATTGAAAATTTTCAATATCATATTATTTTTTAGACCATTTGTGGGAATAAGTTTTCAACTAAATATTATCACATTCATTTTCATTTTTTAATATGTAGGTGAATTACCATAACAAGTTTGTATCTTTAATTAGTGGGGAAAAATGGTTGAAATCCTATCTTAAAATTTAAAACAATAGCCATTTTAGAATAATCCTAAAATATAAAAGAGTAAGTAACTTTTTCAAAAAGAAAAATGACCAGATTGAATTAATCTTATAAATAAGATAAATGAAAATTATATAATTTAGCCCAAAAATATAAGCAAATACAACTTTCCTTTCATCTTTCTCAATTTCATTTTTTATCATCTCGTTCTTTTATCAATCACTTATTACATTTCTTACTTGTTTATTAAAAAGTTAGATGAGTTGAATTATAATCGACAGACATTTTAAAATTAAAAAAAAAAAACAGATACAAAATATTTACTAATATAATTTTCACGTGTTTGACAAGTTGGTTTATTCCATTCATGATTCTGTTCTGCTTTAATCACAAACCCAATCGATGTGGATCCCACTATAATTATTTCAACACAATATGTAATTAACTATATAAGTGAACCATTATGATGCATTTTCTTTAGCTGAGTCTGAGAAACAAAACAAGGTGTGAAGAGAGGGTAGAATTAGCATACACCGCCATTGTGATGTCTGTTTTGTTGAGCTTCATGTTCCCGCCGCCACCTTCTGTGGTGGTTTCGGGGTTGACAGTGATAAGCTTCGTGATACTTGTGAGTTCTTTCCTGTCAGAAATTAAAGGGAAGCATTTGAACTATTCTAAGTTTTGGAATGCTAATCCCTCTGCACAAAAGCAGATCAAGTTGCCAAGTAAAGTTGGCATGCTTCTCTTGTACACTCCTGCTTTCCTCGCTGGCCTTGCATCCTTCTGGATCTTTCCTCCTCAAAGTTTGAGGTCCATCATCCTTCAATCTGCTGTTACTTTCCATTTCTTCAAGAGGGTCTTTGAGGTAACACTTTCCTTATGCTACTATGCATAAAAACAACACCTAGTATAGTACAAGGTTTGAAGTTTAGAATCTATGTCTGAATTTCTTCTGTATGATATCATTCATGATCAAACATGTAATTTTCTCAATCTGTATCATTTTCTCTGTTCCAACTTTGACTTTTTATCAATCAATCCACCATATTTTTGGGGAGAACTTCTGGACTATACTCTACAAGTATCTTGCAACAATTAATTGATTATGTCATATACTTGTTCTTTTACTGGATTTTAGTTCAAGTAAGAATGTTTGGTGATGTGCAGGTTCTGTTTATTCACAAATACAGTGGAGGCATGACTCTTGAATCTGCAATCCCCATCACTCTGAGTTATTTCCTATCAGCAGCAACTATGACCTATTCTCAACACCTCACAAATGGCCTTCCAGAGCCACCAATGAATCTGTTGTATCCTGGCACTGTAATTTTTGTGGTAGCCATCATTTGCAACTTCTACCACCACTATCTTCTATCCAACTTAAGGAAAGAGGGTGAAAAAGAGTACAAGATTCCAAAGGGTGGCCTTTTTGGGCTTGTGATCTGCCCCCATTACCTCTTTGAGATCATTGTGTTTTATGGAATCTTCTTCATTTCTCAGACACTATACGCATTCTCTTTCGCTATAGGCACTAATTTGTACTTGCTGGGTAGGAGTTACTCCACTAGGAAATGGTATGTTTCCAAGTTTGAAGATTTTCCTCAGAATGTTAAGGCTGTCATTCCATTTGTCTTCTAAATGTTGCAATCATAATATAATTTTACTTATGTGTGTCTGGATGAGAATGGATAAAGCAGAATAAAACTGATTTTGATGTTGTGGTTTATTTTTGTATGCTTTTACTGTGAAAGTAAATTCGCAGTAAAAATTAGAACAGCATTTTTTGTTTAATACAGAAACATGGATCTGAGACTTCACACACCAAATCCTAATGTGGTTAAGATTTTGGTTGATGGTGCAGCTACAGAAGTAAGAGAAGAAGTAGAAAAATGTCTAATTTTAAGACTTCAATTCCTAAAAATTTTCATACCGACTCAATGGAACATCTTCTTTCAACCATTTTAACTATAATATAAGGATTTTAAATATAATACAAGGATCGAAACTCATAACATAAATTCATGTTTCATTACTGTTGTATCTTTTAAATATCTTTTAAATGATTTTTTGAAAAGAATCAACTATATTCAACCAAGCTTGTAGAAATTAAAGAAATTATAGATTCCAAAAGCCATTACTGATGTATTTTTAATCCAAGTCTCAAATGGTTAGAAAATTAGATCAATAGAGTAAGAGCTACATTTGGACACACCTTGTGCTCCAATTTTGGAAATTATATTTTTTTCTTTAAAAATAAGAGCAAAAGAAAATCTTTAAGGAGTAATTGTGCAAAAAGTGTGGATTGCTAAAAGGAAATTCATTTTTTCCAACTTATTGTGACATTAATCTTATACAACAAAACAAAATATTATTGGTGTTCAAAGTGGCTAGAGTTGGAAAAGGGTATTATTGGACATTTATGGTGAAGGATGTAAGGACTTTTCTTCATTTAAAAGTTGTATTATTTGGCTTGAGAGTGATGCATGAAAAGCTTTGTTTATTATATATTATCTTTTTCTAATTATAATATTATAGGAAGACCAATATGAAATTTTTTATTGTTTATCTTGTTTTTATTGCTTTTCTTCCAATGATGAGATCAAGGTTGTCGTATCTTGAATTTTAGGTCCTTGTAAAAGATTCGTAAGATAACTTCAGATTGTCTAGAACAATATCTTTCTAATTAAGCCATTATTTATTAATTAATTACTTAAGTAATGTTGCACGTTTGCCTTGCGATGCTTTTATCATTATTCTCTCTATGAAGAGATTATAATAATTGTTTATATATATTTAACCTTGATTAGTATGGTTTTTGTTTTAAAACAATAAGGCTGAGAGAAGAAAGCAACTTTTCTCCATAAACAAAGAGTTTGGAAAAGAAAAATGAGAGAATAGAGAGATTGAGTTGTGTACAAATATGAAAGAGGATATGGATCAATCGTCATTAGCCATTTATGTAATATAATGTTGAAGTTTAATATTTATGTATTATGAAAAAGTGTGACGTGATGGTTAATCAGAAATCTTAATGATAACAATTTTAAATAATTGTTGTAGAAGTTACATAATTAAATGATCATCTAACTTTTTTTTTATCTTATTGATATTAATGATGTATGTAATAATGATTTAACTATTTTTGATAGAATAAGATGGAGAGAAGTTTTGTGAATTTCAAAGATTTGATGATGGAAGACGTATTTATGGGACGGAGACGTTCTTACCAGGTTAATAATCTTCTTAATTTTGTTTTATATTGTTTTATGAGGTTAATTATTAATTAATATATATTTATGAAGCTTTATGTTTTTGTCTTTTATGGCTGATTTTACTTCCTTTTTATTTTCAAGTGTATTGAAGAAAAATAAAATAAAATACTACTTTATTTTTTTTAAAGTTGTTTTTGACAATTTAATCATCAAATAATAATATAGTTCTTAAATTTGTTAATTGTGCAAAGTTAGTTGATTTCACATTAAAACAACTATAATTTATCATAAATGGAATGCTTTATCAATTATGTATACAAGTAAATTTTTTTAAATCAAATTTATTTTTCATTATTGGAAATGAAACACCATATTATTCTAAACATTATTAAGTAATATACAATGTGAGACTAAAAACAAGTTACAAACAATATTTTTGAAAAAAAAAACATATATTGATAATTGTGTTTATAGTTTGTACCAAAAATGTATAACATTCTTTATTGTCCTATTGGGAATTTGGCACAGTTTGTATTTTTCTCGTTTTTTTTTTTCATTCTCATCTTTGGTTTAAATATAAAAGATATTGAAAACAGAGAAAGAGATATGGAAGGTAAAAAATTAAATGATTTAAAATGTCAAGTAAAATATTGTTTTGTTGAAAATTTTATACGAGACAAACGAAAATATATTTGAACAAAATGTTTTAACAAGATTTTGACAAATTTGACGTGGCAACAAACTTTTAAAATTTTTATTACAAAAAGCTTTAATAAGTGAACGGTTACATGTGCGGCATTGGTTTCTTTGGAAATTGAAAGGGAGAAGTGAATTAGAGAGAGAAAGGGAGAACGGGCGAAAGAGAGAAGTGAAAGAGAGAGAGGAAACGAAGTTCTGCCACACTCTCGCCGAAATAGCAGGAGACACAAAGAGAGTGAAAGACAATATTCCCTTGGAGCATTGCAGGCAGAAAGTGAAAGAGAGATAGACACCGAAATACAGAAAATTTTTTGAGCAGTGGTGGAGATAGAGACGGAGAGAGAAAAAGTGTTGCAAAAGAAAAAGAGAGGAACAATCATTGAAGACATCGAGAGAATGAGAGAAGTGAAGCACTGCAGACTAGTGGTGGAAAGTTGGACGCATTGCAGCTGTTTGGGTGGGTTACCAGAGACAGGGAGTAGCGGAAGTCGTTGACGACAACCGTTTCATCGTGCCCACCGTACCATTGAACCTTTCTGTGATCACATTTCATTTATTTAACCCAAAGGTAACATATTTCGTTGGTATAAAGGATTGAAATGGGTAGAGAATGATTTAATTTAGTTTTGAAAGTTTGACTGAATTGGGGGAGTTTGATTTTGTTGGCGTGTGTGTGTAAAGTTGATTGATTTGTGGTTAATGTATTGTTGGCTCTCCATGTGGTTGTTGGTGATGTGTTTTGTTTGTATGATATGCTTGGTCAATGAACATTTTATCTTTGTGTTTGCTTAAATGTTGGTGGTTGATTTGGTTGTTTGGTGTGTGTAAAGGTTATTGATGTGGGATTAATTATTGTTGCCTTTACATGTGATATTTTGTGATGCGGGTGGTTTGTTTGATATGTATGGTGGTGTAGGAGTACAAAATGGACAACAAACGTGATGAATATGTTGATTGCACTGAGGAGAAGAAGATGTGTTAATTTGGAGTCATGTATTGATCTTTCTTCAATTATAATGAATGACGTTTACCTGTTTGTTATGTTTTTCAGATGTTATTTCGTCATTGCTGCAAAACAAAGTTTATCGGTGCTTTAAACAATAGATTAAGTGTGCAACAAAAGGAGTATATTGCAGTCACTCCTTTTTGGTGGTTCACCATGTTAAATGATTTGGTCAAGATAACTAGAAATCTTTTAAGTCATTTATGTTATAAATGGGTTGAAAGAAGGGGCAGTTTTGATGTTGGTGGCCAAGTCGTGGAATTTAATCTATTAAATGTTTGTTTAGGGTTAGGTTTGAGGATTTTGGGTGAAAGAAATGATTTAAATGAGATAGTTGTGGATAGTGACAATTGGAATATTTTTGGGGGTGAAATAATTAATGTTAAGTTGATATATGATTATCTTTTGAAATTTGATGATGATATTGGTGGTGTATAAGTCTTTTGCAGGATTATCTTTTGAATAACAGCTAACTTTTTACAAGCACATCGTAGTATTGAAGGACGTCATGCCTGTGGCTATTGTCAACATTTAGAATCCAATCCCAAATGTATTGTTGTCTTATCTGTTGTAGTTGTTCCTGCCACACAAATAACAAATATGTTACTGTAGATACATCAAACTCAAATAGAAAATCAAAAAATAAACTTCATGAACTTACTATAACTTACATTGGTGTAATGGGGCATGTTATTGCCATCAAATTTCTTATGACCATCCCACAACTCCGTCATTTGAAGAATAATAATGTGACAATCATATCTAAACAGGCCCACAATAAAATAAATAAACACACTCAATTAGCAAACTACAGTGACACTAAACAATGGTTGAATTACAAGAAATGTAAACACTCACAAGTTCAGTTGAAAATGGGAATTATATCGCATTGAACTTCAAATTTTGGTCGGTCATCTTCTGAACACTTCATCAACATCCCAAAAAGCAATTCAAAATTATGAGCCTATAGTGTAAACATAATAAGCACTCATTAAGTGAACCAATTACAAATAAATGACAACCTATAAATAACCAATATTACAAAATGGTAATTTTACACATGCGTTGTCTATTCTTTTACGGTTTTTGTTCGAATGCCCTATCGAATCCAGCACAAATAGCTTCTTCTCTTGACAATTTACAACGTAACACCACCAATGATCCTCATGCACAATTGGGGCAAACAAATGCAACACAAAATAACTATAATCAATAACCTTACAACTATTTAGGACAAAAAATACAACATAATAATTAAATAATCTGACAAAATCAGCAGCCAAAATGTCCTCTAACAATATTAGTCCTGAACGAAAGTAGGCAAGGTAGTTTTTCAATGTCCATTGTCGTCTCTTAACCTTCATCCTACGTGAATCGTGCAACACATGGGTCTACATTCATAACGAACATTAGTTATTTATAACTAAGGTCAAACTAAATAATTCATAACCAAACATTCTTTTTACCGTATATAGAGGATTGAAATGTATTCTTTTCACATGACCATATCGACGTTGTTCAAAGTACATCATTGTGCTCCCACCAAATAGAATAACTTACAAAATATTATGTACAATTCATGGTAAGAAATACTTGAGCAATTCAAATCTTGTAAACACGCTTCTTACCATATTGTCCACCTTCTTTCCAAGACCAAAACCCCAACACTCAGAGATACCCAATATCTGCCCATTGATGTTGGCCACCACCCAACAGTTAAACTATGTTAATAACAGATAAAAAAATTTATATAACCACTTCATAACAGTAATGAACAAAAAGATTACTAATACCTGTAAGGTACAGTGAAATATGTTACACTCTTATACAACTTCATGAAGTCAACTTTAAATTCAGTCATTGATGGCTGTTGTGCAACATATGGAACTATGGCTTGAAGCAGTTCAACTTCACCAGAAATGCCTACATCGAATGCAGAGTTCAAATCAAAGGCTTTCCCAACATCATCACCATTCATTCTTTCAACGACATCTGCATCATCAGGACGAACTTCATCATCATGCTCACCTTCTTCTCCCTCGACATCTTGCCCACCTTTATCATCCCCACCATGACATCGAGAAGATATTTCTTCGCGCAATACACTCATTTCCTCCTTCATCCTTTGTAGGTGTCTTCCATGGTTTCTCAACCTCTTTAGCAAATCTTTTATCGAACCCAACTTTACATCCACATGATTTTTTGGAGTTTGGTTCCTCACTCAGTTGCAACGCTTCACGAATCATTTTATTTTGCTTATCTTCTTCTTTTAACCTCCATTTCCAGAATATCTAAAATAACACCAAAACAAAGAACTTAGTGTTAAAAAATATTAAACATTGTTATAAACCATAAATTGTATGGACTTTTACTTGGCTCTCTTGGAACAACTTCTCAATGCGTCTTGACTTGAAGTGAACATCGCCAATATTCTCGGAAACATTAACTGTAATTCTAGCCCACACAAAGAAGTCTTTCTACACCTCAAATCTACACCAAACAACATGCTAGATTATAACATTTTAAACATTATACAAATAAATAATAATAATTAAATGAAGTACTGTGTACCTGCAAAACTGTTGCTGACCCACTTAGGCAAAGCTCTGTCTGCCCGAGTGCCAAAAACGCACGACTTAAACTTTTAACAAAATAACTATGAACTGCTTTACCCCAATTGTAATTTGATAACCTGTCTATATCATCTAAAACATTGCAAGGAATAATAGTTTTTGAATTCCTAGGAAAGTAAAGCACAATAAAACAAACAAATATGTACAAACGACATACATTATCAACTTCATCAGAATCACTCTCAACCATACTCTTAATGATTTCAATAACAGTTTCAACAATTATTATTCTATCTTCCAAAAGTCCACCCACTACCCCACAAACATTTTTATCAAAATCTACATTTAACCCAACAACCCCCAATCCTAAACACATGCAAATGTCAGCACAAGTAAACGGGATAGACCGTTGCATCACACAAAACGATTCCTGAGCAGGTAACCAACGCTTCAACATCTCAAGCAAAAGAGGGTTACATATCTGCAATGGTTTTCGCATGTGCAAACACTATTTGAATGGTGTATCTTCAATCCTTGCACGATGGCTATCCAAGATCAATCCATTCATTTCGGGTGAATGCACTTTGTGTAACAAAATGTACGCAATCGAGCCTAACAATAAAAAAATTGAAAAAATTAATACTTCATTTTAATTTAGACAACAAAAGAATCACAACAAAATATAGAAATAACATCATGTCAATACCTTGTCATTAAATCCAAATTAACCAGCCATAACGTTTTCATATCCTACTACTGTAAAAAAATTGCGATCAATGTCATTGTTCCAAAGTGCAACACAAACCAGAGGACATTTCTTACACAACACGGAATACATGACATTGGCGAACCACCACACATTGAAAACCACCTTCTGCTGAAACTCTAGAAATTAAATAACAATTAAGTAACTCACTACAAATTTAAAGTCCAAACAACAACACACCACGACCCAAATATGGAAATAGAAAACATGTGCTTTCTTCAAAATTTGCAAAGAGCCACAACTCTAGAACACACAACAGCGAACTACAACAATGGCCACTAAAAATGCACAAAAAACTCACGACAACACCACCAAATCAGTTTTCCAAACTTCTATGAAAAATGAACATCTTCAAAACCAACTTTTTAGCACAAAACCTCAAAACTTTACGAAAATGAAATTAAATTCATCATCATCGAACACCGTAGGGAAGTGTCTAATGGAAGCAAAGCTAACTTACAATGCAACGCTGTGGAGGACGAAATCCTTGCTGTCGACGACGAAAGGTAGCCGTAGTCTCCGCAAACCCACACCAAACTCTGAATGCAACGGTCTGAATGAATGATAGTGTATGAGAATAGTGTAAGTGACTTCCGGTGTGGACAGCGAAATGCTTGCCGGCTCGGTGGCTCTCTGAATCCGATTACTCCGGCGACAAGTACTTGGTTTCTCTCTCTAATTCATTTTTCTCAATCAGTTTCCAAATAAACCAACCCTGCACGTGTAAGCGTTACCTTATTAAAAAATTTTGTAAGAAAAATTTTAAAAATTTGGTGCCACGTCAGATTTGCCAAAATCTTGTTAAAAAATTTTGTTCAAATATAATTTCCAGACAAAACTCTAAAGAAATAAAACTTGGGTTTCCAAACACGTTGGAAAGAGATGTGAGAAGCACGTGTTCTGAAGTGTTTTCAGAAATAGAGGAATAACATTTAAAAGGAATTCTAGAACTTATCTTCAAAAGGAATGAATTTGGAAGCAAACTTCTATAAACAACGATGACTTTTAAACACTTTATTTTTTTTGAACACTTTAAAAATTATTGATATATATTTTAAATTTATATGCATTATCTTTTCCATATTATTATTAAGTATTTAGTCCTCAATAAAAAGTAAATACACCGACACTTAATTCATATAGTACTAAAGAATATATTTAGAATAAAAATTTATTTTATGTTATTATTAATTAAAAATAACTAAATATTTTTATGATCTTGATAGATTAATTTTTTATTTAATTATATTTAAAATCGTAATAGTACTTGTTAAATTTACTTTTAAAGTAACTTAATTTTCTTTATATAATAAGAAATAATAATAAAACATTTTAACTCTTACAGTGTTGTTAAAAGTAGATGATGAATTAATATGTTTCTACGGCTATTATTTCAATTCGGTTAATTTCTAATCGACGAATTTCTATATTGATTAAATATTATATGGGTATAAGTATAAGTACGTGTGATTAGGGATGGCAACGGGGCGGGGCGGGTACGGGTATCATGATCCCATCCCCATCCCCATAATAAAAATTCATCCTCATCCCCATTTCCAAACCCAACGGGTATACAACTTTTGACCCATCCCCATCCCCACCGGGTAACGGGTATTTTCTTATACCCATACCCATACCCTTTTTTTTATTGTTCCATATATCAATTAAATATTTTTTATAAAAAAAATTTAAAAATCACACCAACGGAATCATGATACTATTAAAATATTCAATATTAAAATAACATACTCTTTTTAATTTTCATGATGTCAAATATTAAGAAAAATATTATAATAGTATAAATCTCAAATTAAAGTATCAAATAACAACTAAATAAAATTCAAA
>Ga0099822_1004919_pt1 | contig 17449 bp, 5 predicted proteins | sample CowpeawhiteBW_FD_76839 | JGI IMG/M metagenome (GOLD analysis project Ga0099822, IMG submission 76839) | Root nodule microbial communities of legume samples collected from California USA - Cow pea white BW | ecosystem: Host-associated > Plants > Roots > Nodule | place: USA: California | collected...
TACAAAAATAAAAAAAATATATATATATATATATATATATATATATATATATATATATATATATATATATATATATATATATATATATATATATATATATATATATATATTGGAACATTAGGGGTGCTCCAATCCGTATACAAATATAAAAAATTTTCATAATATAGTGTACCTACAATACAAAATGATCGGTGCATTTATAAGTCAAAAAATCCTAACTTATATTCGTCTATCAGGACAGTCCAATTGTAAATTCAAACACCATATATAGCAAGGTTGAGTCTAATTGTAGTATGGTCGATGTAATGTATCATGTTCCCCCACAAAATAATCTGCCTAATTATGCTTTGCATCATGTTCTGTCAACAAGTGTCTGCAAATATGTTTTAGTTCTCGCAGGTGTCTATGTATGCATTGGTCTATCAACATTCCTCTTTAGATAATGTCCACCACAACCAATTACCAATGTCTTTAATCTGTATTTCCTTATATGCTCATTGCACTGCTCAACCATCAATTTTATCTCGATGGGAAACACAAAATTATAGTAAAATTTCTTAATGAGCAAAAGTTTTGACACTGATAGGTAGAGTGGAAACATAAAACCATGCATATATTATACCTAAGAATCTAATGATACTTTTCATGCCTACAGTCGCGATAATCCCATGCTACCTTATAGATTTTAGGCATGATAAAGGATTAAGACACCAATCAGAGTAAGAAAATTGTGCTTTTAGAAATTTTGTAGTTATCCATTCCATTCCCATGTTTTCAATTGTGCAACAATGAACATTTCTATTTTGTCGACCGTTCCACCACTAAAAATAATATTATTTCTTTGTTTCTAGATAACCCAAATTAATGCCATCCACACACATTTCCATGCATTATTTTGTTTACCATCTAGACAAAAAAGATAAAAATGATTAAAGTGTTGTCTTGGCATGAAATGATTGACATCGCTAACATCCACCCATTTGTTGCACATGTTCCACATCGCCATGGCCACATCACAAGTAAAAAATAAATGACTCTTATAAACTATCAGTTATATTTATTTCCATCCTACCCAAATTATCTTTTGTAGCAACTTTGTTCAAAAAAACTTTCCAAAAAGCAAAATGTTAAGAAGAAGGAAGAGCTTTGACTTTTCAAAAATTGTCAAACTCTATTGTTTCTTCGAAAATAGTGACGTCTAACAATTTTTTATAGATTGAACTAACAATAGTGTATGTGAATCCTCGTCTACCAATACCCAACAATCATCATTCTCCTATTTGAGAGTTTTAGTTTCCAATTGTTGCTTCAAGACGGTTAACTTATAAATACATATGAGATCCTAGCATTTTTAATTACCTTATATTTTTTATAAATTATATGTTTTGTTGTCATGCATTATTATGCACTATCCCTTTAGTGTATCCACATATGTAGGTCTCATAATTGTTTGTTTGTGTTATACGATTGTGAAGACAATTTTGTTTTTGAGGTTATTGACACTCATTTATTATCTATCGTGTTCAAACCTTAACGAATTCGAAAAGCTATATCTTATGTCAATGTGCATATTTGTTTTTCAATACTGAACATATAACTGGTGACAATTGATATTTGATATGCAATTTTTGCATGACTTAAATTAATTTCTTCAAATATTATTATTTTTTATTCGTTTGATACTTAAAAAATATATCATTCAACAAAAGATATTATTTTTCAAAATTATAATATAAACTAATTCAACCCGTATAAGAATGGATTAAATTAAATTTGAATTTAACTTAAAAAGAATGTAGAAATTCAACCCAATCTGTAAACACCCTAAATTTATTAGAGTACACATTAAAATTGTACTTATAAAGTGAAGTACATTTGTCCCTTAATAAGTGACACTTGTTTCTTTATAATTGTTAATATATATCTAATTTTGGGCGGTGGGTAAATCTAATCTCATGTTCAATTTTATACTGTGAAACAAAAAGACCGTGTTGTATATATGATGGTCGTAACGTGCATCAGCGGAATATTGTTTATAAAGAATAGCATAAGCATCTTTGCCCACCAATCTAATGAAATATTGTTCTACAGAAAATTTTACATGTATTTCTTATACTTAATAAAAATATTAATATTCTTACTTTTTAGTTAATTCATTTTAATTATTTTATATTTTAAAATAAAAAGTGTTATTTTATTAGTATTGAGTAGAAAACGGAGTGATTGTGTATCATTGATCCATAACAAAAATAAAATAAAATACTTGTTAGTGTTTTATAGACAAGAAATATAGATATGTAAATAAGATTTGTAGTACATATGCACAGCAATGAGGCTTTTATTCTGATCATACATAAAAAGCGCCAAACCGATCTTTGACACAACACGTTAAACTTTGTGACATGCATGTTACAAACAGCTCAAAAGCACAAGCTATTAACATTAACAGTGTTTCGTCCCTTCTATATAGTAACTAAACAGTGTTTTCTTTTTTTAGTTGACCTAGTGAAACAGACATTTAAAAGTTTAATAACACATACAAGATGTAGAGGATAAGGAAAAAACATATAAAAACCATTTATGCCCTAAAGACATTATCGGTTGTTGCTCCTTGTTCACTACCTGGATGTACTTTGTTCTTCCCCACACCAGAACTACTCACCTTTCTCTCTTCACCACTCACCTCACCTCTTCGTACTCTTTCCTCTTCCATTCTCTTCATCTTCTCCTTCTGCCTCTTCTCCAAAATGTAAATTTCAGCTGAACGTGCTCCAATGGAAGACATCTTAACTATATTGTCTGTGAAACACAAAAGAGTTGGCTAATTAGTACTCAGAAATGGATGCTCTGTGAAATTAGCATTGCCAAAGACGGTATTTATAGGAGTTGAAATGAGTAGTCACGTTCATTTCTCTAATGTCCTTGAGGTTGTGGCATTGCTTTTTCAACCAACCAAAGGAGCAATAATTTTCTTAATTTCACACACACTAAAATAATAGAATGCCATGCTGTCATCATACTTTGCATGGAAAGAAGTTTTGGTCCGCGCACCATTTTGATGTGTTCCAGACATTCTAAATATAAGATAGACAATCTTAAGGTTCCAACTGCGACAATTTGTATTTATATATTGTTGAAAATGCAGATTGTGGTCTAGGGCACACAGGAAGTGGATTAAATATAAAATTTCAGAAGTGGGCTTCTTAGTAGTTTAATTAGTGTGGCATCCCAACATTAACCACTATTGTCACACAGATGACAAGTCAGCTTCAGATGATAATATATTCTGTGCAAGAATAGTTGGATGCTGCACAATCACACCCATATTGCGTTGCATGCTGCTTACTATACTCACTTATACTTAATTACCTCCAAAATAAATTGACCTATAATATTCTGCTTCCATTTCAAATTCATTGTTTTATTATCAATTATTAGATTTCCAAGTTCATATTAATTCGTTAAAACTACTGCTTTTATCAGAAACCTACTGATTTAATGGAGAGGGAGTTTGGATTAGGTCGAAGGAGAAACGAAAAGGTTTTGTTTATTAATTAGTAGTAGTATAGTACATACACGGTACACTTTAATTGATAACCACTAATCGTGGAAACTACTTATGTGCAGCTTTTGTATAGCATTTTCATATAGGATTTTAATATTATGCAGTGCACCAACTAAGCTTTTAGATGAACATTATTAAACGTATATCTTAAAAGCATAAGCCATTAACTGACAGCGAGGTTATCGTGAGACCAGAAGCTGCATTATGGAAATAAGCCGAAACTTCTGCTTTCGCCAATCCTTGGAATTGCGAAACCATGTATCGGAATAAGTAATTAGTTTATCTTTCAATCCACGAACACTTTGAATATTCATGGAATTCCTGCTTGTTTTAATTTAAGTTCTTCTTTTTCTTCTGCGACTATTAAATAAATTCTATCATATAATATAATTCATGCTCTCCATTATTAGATCAACTCATCGTCTATAAGATTGGACATTATAATTAATGTGTATATTTTTATATATTGGTGGAGTTTACTTAAAACTAAAAATAATGTCCTTTTCTACCCATAGGGGTACTGTATAAGAAAACTAGAGTCAATATCACTTAACGTAATACTTATTGTGAGATTTTCAGGCTTTCTTTATATGGAGGGATTAATCCTAAAACTATAAAGTTTATTTGTCTCACTTATTTAAGTGTAAAGAAATAAAAATGAATTTATGTGAAAGAGACTCATTACTTAAAATGTCAATAAATAAAGAGAAAAAAAACCATTTTATTTTTCACATTTTTACAGCAATGGCTAGGAAGAATCATGTATATCACACAAAGGATAACAAGTTTTGTTGTTTAGGAACATGTATATTGGTTTTAGGAATGTTGTATTTAACTCTAAAGAGATATTTAGTGTGACCCAAGTGAAAGTTTTGGCATAGTTGAAATATAAAAGTATAAATATCAATTTTTCTTTTTTTGATTGGTATCTCTCCCACATTAAGATCCATGAACATACACAAAATCTCTATGATAGGAGTAATATATATGAAGATATGAGAAACAACTCTTGAATCTATAACCTAGACTTTGGTATCTAGAGTAACTGAGTTTTTTGCTTGCAGGTGCAATCTTAACAAACACATTCTAGAGTGGAGTTCATGTTGTTGACTTGTTGTCAAGGGATTCATGAGAATATTTATCCCTACAAATTTACAAGAGTAATGCACAAAGGTACTATAGGTCCCTACATTGTGCTGGAAACATAATACAAAAGCAAAGTGTGAAACAATAACCTCGTGAATTCACTCTAGTCATAAAACACTAAGTAGAGTTTTTTGATAAAATTTATAAGGAGATTAACATGGTTTTGGTAGGTAATATTGTTTGATTGTATTTGGATATGTAGTGAAAAACTAAATATATTCTTTGTAAAAGAGTTAGAGTACCACAAGTGCTCTACAATCAATATATTTCTTTGTTGATAAAAAAAAGTTTTGATTGTCGTAAGAATTATATTAGAAGAGTGTTGAAGAAATTTTAAATGAAAGAGACTAAGGTGATGCACACTTGTTTGCTATTCATTTTAAATTTACTTATAAATAGGGTTTACAAAATAAAATTGAAAAATTATATGTACAGATAATTTCTTGCACGTCTTTATAGTTGATATTCTTATGCATGCAATCATGTGCATAAGACCAAATATACCAAACATTGTTGGAAGTGGTAGATTTCTATTAAAACTATAGCTTTTGAATATTGTGAAAATGATTTTGAAGTATTTTCATGATACTACTAGTATGAAACTTTGCTTTAGCTATATAGCTAGAGATATTGATTCCAATAAGTTCAATTCAAGTATTTGATTAATTTTAAAAGATAGAGGTCTTTAATAATAATAGGAATTGACATTACTTAAGCGTGGAAGGAGTTTACAAATTCTTATATGAGCTTAATTTTACTCTCAAGAAAAATATGTATTATGTAAATAGTCAATATATTGTTTATTTTAATAAGAATTTAATTTTTCCTTTAAAATACAAGCTTATTAATGTGAGAAATATCATTGTATATAAAATGGTTTAAATTAGAAAATATTCATGTTAATCATAATAAAGATGATATGATAACTAATGTATTATCTAAAGAAAAAAATTAAAGTTCGTTATTTGATCACCGATTTAGCTGGCATCACCACATAGCTGTGAAGAGAGGATATGTTAGATATTTGTATTATTTTCTTGTGTGTAGAATATACTCAAAGTGGAATGGAGTTAAGTTAGGATTATGTGAGAGAGACTTGTTACTAAAAGTATAAAAACAAAGAGAGATATAAGAGAGAAGAAAACAAAAATTCGGCATGTCCACACCAAAGTATTAACTTTAAAATTTCATCTAAAAATTAATTCACCGGTATATTAGACTAAGTATTTATAACAATTGAATTGTCGAGTGAAAGTATGTATTAGAGCTGTCAAAACGGATAATCTCGTCCGATCTGGTTCGATCTACCACGGGTTGATAATTTAGTGAATCAACCCAATCCGGCTCACTTTTTAGCGAGCCAAACAAATTCAAACCCAGTCTGGCCCACCACGGGTTGGCTCACGGGTTCACTTAATTAAAAAAATATAATTTTTTTATTTTTGTTTCCAGTCAAAACTAAATTGTAATTCTAATTAAAATCTTAATTAACTTTAATACAATCAAAATACAAACCAAAATAAAAAAATACAAATTATTTATGTGTTGGATAAAAAAAAATCTAACATGACCTAAATGTAAAGTCCAACTTAATAAATAAAAAATAAAAAACACTTGTGTGACCGTTTTATCTGCGGGTTTATGAGCCAACCCGACTCACTACAGGCTCAACCCAGATGAACCGGATTCTAAATGAGCCGGGTCAAAAATCAACCCGTATTGAAATTTGTAAAAAAATTTTAACCTAACCCGACCAAAACCTGTGGTGTGTCAGGTTGATCCGCGGGTTCCAACCATTTTGACAGCTTTACATGTAAAGAGATAAATGTTATTAGTAATATTAACTTTTCAAAGAAAAATGGTTTTATTAATAAGGATTGTTAATTGGTTTGTTTTAACTAATTTTGCACGGTGAATTTGTTGAAGATTTCTTGTACAATTTATTTTATCGTATTTCTAATTCTTTGGTATAACTCGTAGTTTTTATTCTTGGATTGAATATATTAAAATGTTTTATCATGTTATATTTTACTTTTGATTTCCACGTGAATTCTTGTAAGTAGAGAGGAATTTTATATTATTTGTTATTAAATTTTTTATTTTAATACATTTTTCATTCCTATTGATATTAAAGGGATGTTTAAATAAGTTTCTCTAGCAACTTTAGATCAATTCATAAGTTAAAATAATTTATTTTATCGAAATATTAGTAACATATATAAAAAAAATTCACTCTTTTTAATGTATTTTGTATTATTAATTAAAAATTTACTGAAAAAAATGAGATATATGTATCCTATTCATTATTTAATTAATCTCATTAATAAATTTTAATCAATAATAAAAAAATTATTTTAAAAAAAATGTTTTACAAATATCATGTGTATACTCTTCAACTTTGAAATAAAAGGAATGTGAAAGGTAAACAAATACGATAAAGGCGATATAATAAAAAACTATAACATGTATAAATAAGAATAACGTCCACTCATTTTGGATAGATGAGGCGTGTTTTTTTTTTTATCAATAAAAAATAAAAATAATTAATTTTAGGGATGTTCTAACCTTTAAACAAAAGGTGCAAAATCTATATATGCTTACAAATATCAAATTAATATATAGTTTTCTTATACTTACTTTAAAATGTAAACATGAACTACATAAAAAAAATGATAATTTAATTATCACAAAATATTTTTACACGTGTGTGAAGGCTTTCAATTTCGACAATGTCTAGCCTGTAATAATATCACTTATGTTTGGTAACTGTATTTTTTTCTTTTCTTGCAGCAAATTAACGGTTCTTGTTAATTTACGAATAAATTAAATTAGTAGAAAAAGTCAACATGTGGTGTGGTTTACATTAAAAATGCGTAAAAATTTAACAGTTGAGCAATTATTTTATGTTATGGAGACGTACGTATCTACACTTCTTATAGAAATTAAACGTCAAACAACACGAAAAAAATATGAAACATATTTAAATTAATTACAAATATTGAAAGTATGTAGAAAAAACATTCTTTCACTCTCTATACATTAGTTGTTGACTAGCGCCACTTGCCACCAATTGTATCATGTGCTTCTGACTAAGTCCAATTTTCTAAAAAATACAAAATATAAAATTAAATAGCCTTATTATAGATTGATGTGATTATTTGTTTTTGGCAGCCCCAAGACTCCAAGCAAGGATCAAGAATGGATGCATCTTATCCTCCCAACATGTTCCGTGTAAGCATTCTTCTCCTTTCGGTTTTTTTTTTTTTTTTTTTTTTTTTTTTTTTATTTTTTTTTTTTTTTTTTTTTTTTTTTTTTAAGTTTTAAATATATTTTTAATTTTTCAAAACTTTTAGTAAAATTTAAAATAAGTTTTTTTTTTCAAAAATTTTGAATTAAATTAATTTCTTATTTTTAAGTTTTTTAAATTATATTTTTTAAATTTATTTGACATTTCAAACATATTTTTCAGATAACATTAAAATAAATGTGTCAAACAGTATAAACAAACTAAACTACTGTAATGAAATATGTTTAAAACATCAAATACACTTAATCAAATTTAATTAAAATAACTAAATTCATATATTTACATGATTGAAAAATTAAATTAGTTTAAATTTTTTTTAAAAAGAGACTAATTTTAATTTTTTATATAAGTTGAGGGAAAAAAATATATTTAATTTTTTTTTAATGACGTTTTTGGCTGCTGAAGACGTGTTTTGCGTATTTTGTTTTCTACTCAGAAAATTGAGATATTTTATTGGACAAAAATGCCACCCAACAAGTCTTTTTCTTCCAATATTTATATTACAATGTCGTAGTTCTTACTATATTGATATAATTTTGTCACTTAATTTGACCACCTACACATTCCAATTTCCAATTCTTGTTTTCCTCAAACAGCGTACCGTTTTTATTCCTAGTCATTCCAATAATTTTATAATTCTATATTTGCATTTTAATAACATTTTCTCCTCCGTCATTTTATAATTTTTTTTTCCTCGTTCACAATCAAATTACCATGTTTTAGTTTTACGGTATCCTGATATCAAATTTATATTACTATTTTTCTACATTTCATCACGTTATATTCTTCAGCAATACAAAAAGACACATCTGTGTAAATACTTCTTAAACTCAACGAAATAACATTGTGGTTGCAGTGAAGACAAAAAGAAGTTGCTGTTACATATAAAAGGGAAAAAAAGAACAGGATTTGTGCATTAAAGAATCGCTGAGTGCATTTAGCAGGAAGCATGACACCTCTCTCAAAGCTCTTTCACAAGTTGTGCGCCGAAATTATAATCCTATTAGCATCCCTCATAATAGAACTCATCATTCTGATTCAGAAAGTAAAATCATCGTCACGCGCAATCAGCACCCAGCAGTACCTGAAATTGATCGAGAAGAAGAACCCCACGATCTGCTACACCAAAGGGTTGTTGAAGGCGGAACAGGGTGGTGCAGAGTGCAGGGTATGCCTGTGCGAATTGGAGGAAGGGGAGAAGGTGAGAAAGCTGCAATGCCGTCACATGTTTCACAGGGATTGTTTGGACAAGTGGTTGCAACAGTATTGGGCCACGTGTCCTCTTTGTCGGAAACAAGTGGTGCCGGAAGATCTTGTGTTCAAGCACCGTCAGCATCAGAATCAAACAGAGGCAGGTTTTGACGGGAATCATGAAGACAACCTTCCCTATTTTTTATCAGCATTTCGTCGTGGCAACACTCTGCACAGATATTTCTGAAAATTTTACCCAGATTTCTCCTCAACTAACTCATTTTTAGAGATCCAAATTTGTTATTCTTCTTCCTCAGAACAATATTGTTACTGATGTAAACCCTGTTTTATGGAACATGAATATTAGAACACCGATTGTACCTTTCTTCTGTTTCTCTTCACTCTTCTGCTTCCTTCATAACAAGGATACGTTTGTTCGACAAAAAAAAAAATAAAGTTTAAGGTTTATAATTTGTTGATCTAGAAATTGTTATGAAATTTGTCTGTGAGTGGATGAATTTTGGCACCGAAACATAAGATCCAGAGATTGTGGTGGAGGAAAGGCAAGTTCTTTACCACTTATAATTGGATGGTCAAATGAAGTAGTGGAGAAGACATTCATGCTTTAATTTTCTGGTTATGGCTATCTATTCATAATCTACAAGGACCTTTATTAGTATTCTCATAAATTGCTTATTCAATAAGCTTATGGTTCCACTTCTAGAAGCAAATTTTTTGGATTTTTAAGAGGGAAAGAAAATTAAAATGAATAAATTTGAAAATATAAACGACTTGACTTTGAGAGAGAAAATAAATTTTGGCATAAAGTAATTAAATTGAGAGGGAATACAAAAAAAATCTCTGTACTAAAAAATAATTACTGATATAAATTTCGTGCTTTAGAAAAAGAAAATAAATTATTAACATAGCATTGAGAAAAATAAACTAAATTAAATCATTATGCCTTTTATCTTCTGACTTTAAAGAAGTTAGTGGCTGAAATTGTAATCATAAAGCTAATGTTTGGCCACCAATGGATTGTCATCCCAAACCACGTATATATCGATGAATCATTGCCTCTTTTAGAGTAATGAGTAATTAGGTTTAATAAATATTCTAGATATTTTTTACATGTATTAATCTATATCTATAACAACAAAGATGATTTCTTTTTTTTTCCACGTTTCATAATACCAGTTTTATCTTTAGTTATTTTAAAAATTAATTATTTTATAAATAATTTACTTTTAATCATTTTTTACAAATTTCTTTTGTCTTAAATTATTATTTAAATTTTCTTTTTACATATCTTATTTTTCTTTAATTTTATATTTAACAACTATTTTAAAAATTATATATTTATTATTGATCTTAAATTTTTTGAAAATTAAAAAATGCGAATACACATGCACGACAACGCCTGTGTATTCGCTAGTTGTGCCTAATAATTATTTTGAATTAAAAAACATAAACATTTTCTCAAAATAAATAATGTATGTTCAGTTATTAATATTTTGTTAATGTGAAAATGAACCCTTCCAAAACCCTACAAACAAATTTCATAACTCTTAAATATTAGGAAAGAAATTTAACTTTTCCTTTTTAATTGTATCTCTAAATCAACTCGTAACTCCAATAATTCCAATAATGTACCACAAGATAAATAATACATAAAATAATTTAATCACATAAATACAATAAAAAAAGCTAAACAAATGTAAAAAAGAAAAAAAACTACTCAAAGTACACCTAACAGGTCAGTGTTGATGGAAATTATTAGTCTTTCTTTTCTCTACCAACTTAATTAACTGTTGATATGATAGGATGAACTTGTTAATAAATACTCACAAACAGAAAATAAAATAAATGCGTTTTTTTCAAAAAGTAAAACTAATTTATGAATAAATTAAAAGAATTTTAAAAAATTAGTATGCTTTTATTCACAGATGAGATGAGATATAAGCTAATTTAACTTTTTAAAACAATTTAAAAAAATGATCTCATTCTTTGTTTATTAGAAATAAAAGTTGGCATAGGTGTGATGTGTTGTGTAGAAGAATAGACGTGGCATTAATTATTGAATGCAGTTGAGAGGTAGATGAACAATTTCAACATCATAGGACACAGAGATGCATCAAATCAAATTGTGTTGAAATTGTTCTAACTTGGTGGGACAATTGCCTGCTAAGTTTCTAACAACACTCTCTCACTTTCACGTCTAAATAATTTCAACACATTTTTACAATTTTATGTAAAAACCAAGGTTTACTCTTAACAAGTGATATAAATATTTTAATATTAATTATAAAATGTTGTTATTTTTCTAAAATGAGTTACAAATATTGTCTATAATTACAATAAATAATTACATTTTTCTCATTTTCCTCTTAAAAATATTATGGAGTTGAACTCTTCTATCTTCAAAAAAAAGTGTATACAAGGCAAAGAATAATCATTGAATATAAAACAGCAACGTGGACCTAATCCAATAAGCCGACACCAACATTCAATAAAATGAATCGGACCAATGAGAAAATTGTGACGTAAACTAAAACAGACTAAAATTGTATAAATTGTATTGTATGTGGTATTAATCGTTGTGACAGAGGTTAAGTGGATCGAATGTTTCGGTTATAATTGGATTATTACGTTTGAATTTTTGTTAAGTAAAAAAATTGTACTCTAATTAATATTTATAACTTTTAGTCTAATAAAAAATGTTGAATCCTAATACATTGATATATTATAAACTAGAATATTTTTAAAGTGGTAATTATAATTGAAAAAAAAAACGATATAATGGTAGTGGTGTTATCTTTGATTCCAGTTTTTATTGATGTCAATTTGAAAACATTTATTCTTTTTCTATCCTACTAAACATATAATAAATTAAAGTAAAGTAAGTGGATTTTATTAGTATGATATATTGGCAGTGGTTGAAATGGTAGGACAACCAATCGATGTGACAATTTACTACTGTGGGTGAATAATTGATTACAAAACCTGCAACACTATTTCTACTCCACCAACTAATCACCACGTATTTCAAACGCAAATTTTTACAATGTTAATTAAAGGAAAATTACACAAAAACATGTTCAAAACATGTGTTTTAGGTTGTTCACCCTCGTTTAGCCTGTGTTTATATCCACTGATGTCAAAGTGGTTTTCTTTACTTCTATAAATTGAGTGATTTTGAGTGATAAGGATGGAAAGTTTATCTTTTTTCCAATCATATGATTTTATTTCTTCTCTCAAGCGGAAACATCGGAAGAAATAACAAAATTTACGTTCTTTTTGTTTTTGTTTTAAATGTTCTTTTAAATTTTATTCAAATTCGTTAAAAAATGTTACACAATTAATTCTTTTTAAAGATATATGTTTCGAAATTTTATCTTATTCTTACTAAATTTGGTCAAACAATCTGTGAGAGCTGACAATATTGATGATGTGTTTCTTCACTTATAAAGATTTTGATGGTTAAGTAAATAAAAAGTTTTTGAGTGGGTATACGAATAAAAGTGGTTATAAACAATAATAATATCATAAATATAAGTTGAGTAAGTACACATACTTATTTAGAAATTTAGGTCATAACTCTTGATCAAGTTATGGTAGTTAAACTATAATTGACTATATACACTCGTGTTAAACGAAAGAAGTAAGTTTTTTTTTTTTTAATTTAATATAATATGAAATATATATTTTGGTTATTTAAAAAAAATATTATTATATTTTTTCTATATATCAAATTAATCATATTTTTACTGAAATCCCTTCACTTTGGTACAAATTATAAGGGATAAAAACACAACTAAGAAAAAGGGTGAATTGATTGAAAATTATTATTTGAGAAATTCAAAGAAAAATAGTAGAAGAATTCCAATATAATGGTTAATGAGCATAAAAAACAACGATGATAATAAGCAAAACCAAAAGTCAAGAACGGACGAATTATTTTAGACTAGATCGTTTTTTTTCTTAAATCTACATAACTAACTTGTGAAGCAAAATTTTTTAATATAATCTTAAATTATCCGATTACAAGAAACGTCTTTGTAACTAAAACAAGATATATAAACAATCCTCTTGAAACATTTTTCAAGAAAATTTACAAATGAAACACTCAATTGTCTTCACTAACTGGTGCACAAAATTTGAATTCAAAAATAAAATAAAAGAAATGTATCACTTGTACCGTGATTGATTTAGAGCGAAAACTATAGCATGATCATGAGTTTTGATGAATCTTAAGCAACTATTTTTCGAACAAGATATAATGTGTAATGCTCCAAAATAATTTCTTTAGAAAGCCATTGAATTCTTTTGAAAATATTGAAAAAGGTGTTCTACTAAAAAGAAATTTGGAATCAACATAATCAGATTATTTACTAATTAAGGGTTTTTTAACATATTTAGTAGCATAATCAATTATTATCTAAAATAATTAATTATTTTTAAAATATGTGAAAATCAGATTTTAAACAACATAATCCATTATCTTTTATATTTTACAACGTCAGTGATTATTATGCCCATAAAAAAACATAAAATGAATTTTCAATGCAAATACACAGTCAAACTAACATTTTTCACTTTTTACATCTTCACAGTCGTGTAAGTGGAAGTTATTTTTGACTTCTGAATTGTGTATTTTTAATTTCTGAATTACACAATCCAAAAGTTATTTGATTTTTATACTGTAAAATGCAAAAATCATATTTTACTTTTAAATTAAACAATTTTTTAAAAATTATATCTATATAAGTAAATAATAATAAAAATCTATTATAATTTAGTCATATTTTGCAAATAATCAATTTACACTAAAATGCATATATGTTACCATATGACTGTTGAAAAAATTCTTTTTTTATAATGTTAGAGGCACATTCTAAGCGTGAAAGTGGCTCAAGTTAAGGTGAGTTTAATATAATTTTTTCCTCAACTCAATCAAATTTAATTTGGATAAGTTAGATTGGGTTTATCTTTATTTATTTTTTATTTGTTTAACAGCCGAACTTAATTTGTAATTTGGTTGTGTTAGATAGGAACGGAAGGTTAAGTAATTTTAAAAAATCATTTACCGAAACACTTCTAAATAAATATTTTGCTTGTTTTTTTAATAATTATATGGTAAAGACTATTTATAATAGATACATAATTAATACGTTAGATAAATAATATTTTTAATATATATTTATTATGCAGTTAATTTGTAACAGATTTAATTAGATTTGAGATTCATGAATCTATTTCCCGTTCAAAATTTAATTGAATGCGCCTAAATAATACTCAAATCTTAATACTACATAAGTTACGTTTTCCAAAATAGGCCTATCCGTTAGGGCTCAATAAATAAAAAAGATTTTTGTTGGTCTTCATATCATTATTAAATGGGCCGAAAAGCCCAAATAAAAAATAGCTTCGCAAAGGTAGCACGTCAATTAAAAAACTACTGGACCTAGCCCAAGAAATTTAGATAGTTATATATATATATATATATATATATATATATATATTTCTTGATGAAACCTAAATAAGAAAATTTAAATTTTAACCTTTTTTTGAATTGTATATAATTTGAAAGGTTTTTTTTATACTTTCAATTAAATAATTCAGAAAAAATTAAAATGGAAATTTATGTGTATGGAGGTGCAAGAAGAAACAATTTTAAAACAGGAAGGCCCACTGAGAATCTGGAGATCAAAGCTAAGGCTTAGCTATTTGTACCTTTTATAATGCTAAGTTCATATCCTACAAATCTTGTAAAATATTGTTGACTAAAATGTGATTCCTTTGCGACAACAAGAAAAAATAAAGTGTTATTTTGTACAATGCCATGGAAGTGTGTGAAGCAATAAATTACTAAAGGAGATTAAAATTCTTCACAATAAATGGTGGTAGAAAAAGTTTTATTGAAGCAAATAGATACAAAATAAAAAGTGGTACAAAAAAAAAAGCCATTGTTATCATCATCTACACTTATTATTTCCTTAAAAAAGTGACGTGCATCTGTTCATATGCCTTTTTCTATAAGCATATTTTAATAATGAAAATTAATATAAAAAATTGGAGTAAATTTTTATAAACTAAAATTACATTATGCACAAGTTTTCTTTAATATTTTAAAGGAAATTCTATAAATTAATTTGAATACACGAATATATTGATTTCATATTTCTTCTCTAAATCAACCTATCTTATTATTTGCTTTTACTCATAAGCTAAACAGTTAATTAAACGAAAACGAGCATATCGTTCGGAAAAATGTTTTCACAAATGTATTTTAGAAAACACGTAAAAATGAAATAATTCTTTTCGTAAATTAAAATTAGTTTACCGATAAGTTACCTTACAGAAGATTTAAAATATAATTTATAATCAGAAATGAAGTAATTTTAGTTTACAGATTTGTTTCACATTTTGTTGATACATGAAACAGCAAGTAAAAAAAAGAAAAAGGATGAGCGGGGATTTTAAAGCGGGAAGAACAATTCCCTTTAATTCCATACAATATACAATTATGCACAGCAACACAAAGAAAAAGGAAGATTACAAAAGCAGAAATGACCAACTTGGAATTCAAGCAGAGAAGAAACTGTTAGAAGCAGCAATGGCGATTTGGGTTTTAGGTTCCCAAAGCCGTTTCATAAATTCCTGCTTCTGAACCTCAATTTTGTCCTCCGGAAACGACGATGAGAAAGAAGAAGAAAAAGAAAGGGTGTGAAATTTGGTGGCTGGGAAAGCTTCTTCTCCTTTCTTCAAACATTTTGTTCTCCTCTCGTATTCCTCCGCTACCAACATGGCGATATCAGACATTGTTGGTTGTTGGTTCTTTCTCTCTCTATCCCTATGAGGTTTGTTTGTGTTTTTTGTGAAATCATGTTTAAAGCAAATGTTATTTATAGTGAGAGACTCACCACGCGTGGCCGGTCAACACTTTCAGATAAGGCTCACCCAATTTTTCTTATAAAGTTATACATCATTTTATAGATATTCTTAGAATTATATTTTCCTCCATTATTTGAAGGATAACTTTTTAATCGGATGTTATCATGTATATATTATTTTCTGATAAAATTCATTAAAAAAATAACATTAGCAATATCGATATTTATAGTGGTTTCTTATAGTGGGGTTGGATCATATGTGTCCTTTCAGGATTCCGAAGACTTTCAGAGGAAATACAGAGGACTAATAATGGCCCTTCATCCCACCAATTATTCTATTCATCGTCAGGGCAGGGATGAAGCAACACAATAAGAACAAACAGAAAGAGAAGCGAGAAGTTAAAATTAATTAGATGTTTTATGCGATTAAAAAAATAATTTTATAAAGATGTTTAATTGAATAAAAATATAAATAAAATAGTTTCAAAAGCATATTTAACATTTGTTCTATTACAGCTCTAATTATTGTTTCCTTAAATTGATTATTATAAATAAATACTTTTTGAGGTGTACTTTTATTTATAGGAAAGTTAAATCTAGAAAAAGTAAATTAAAGTTGTAATTATGGAAGGAAGAGTTTAACATAAACTATTTGATTGGTGTGGTCGGTTTGGAATCAGAAAATGACAGTATTGAAACGTGGGACACGTGTAAAATACATGGTATAGAGACGGTATGCACTAACGTCCAACATGCACATGCCCAAACCCGTGTCTGTGTCTGCTTTTGAGTTTTTTCATAATGGATCATTGTTTGGAATCCTAATACCCGGGCCCATTTTAATATGTACGTTTGGATGTAGAAATAACTAAAAGCAATAATTCAGTAAATCAGATTATATGTTGAATACTTTTATTTTTGTCAACTCTATTTTCTCAGTGTAAAAAATAAATAATAGAATAAACCAGGAAAAGAGAGTATACTGTAACGTCCCATTTAATTTAATACGTAAAATTAAAGAAAATGTCACGTGATAAAAGCATAACAACGCGGTCCTGGGGTCCTTAATATCACTCCTACAAAACTAGGCATACCACGATGCCAATGAAGGTGGGATAGTTGTTTAACTAAAAGATTACAATCCGACAACCACGAATACAGGGGCCATAGCCCTAAAGAAAACATGAAAGAAAGAAGCGCGAGATCTAGCCCAGGTGACTAAGCTGTTGGATCATCGTTCCCTTGCTGGCCACGTGAACCTCGCCCATCTGCTCCCATCAACCAAGTTGATGATCATCGCAAGAAAGAACAGCCACATACATCACAACATTACAACAAAACGGGTAA
>Ga0099822_1004924_pt1 | contig 17446 bp, 5 predicted proteins | sample CowpeawhiteBW_FD_76839 | JGI IMG/M metagenome (GOLD analysis project Ga0099822, IMG submission 76839) | Root nodule microbial communities of legume samples collected from California USA - Cow pea white BW | ecosystem: Host-associated > Plants > Roots > Nodule | place: USA: California | collected...
AGTTATATATAAAAAAAAAAAAAATATTCAACATTAATTTTTAATTAATTTATTTATTTAAAAAATTTAATTAAACAAAAAAAAAATATAAAAAAATGAAAAAAAAAAAAAAAAAGACAAAAAAGACAAAAAAGACAAAAAAAAGAAGAGAAAATAGACATTACATTTTTATATTGGTTCCTTTGATTATATAAACTATCATTTAATTGATTGAGTTATTAAGCATACTAATGTCATGAAGTACAAAGAGTATTCTTTGGGTTTATAGTCACTTTTGATCAACCCTTTAAGCAATGTTTAAACTCACTCATTCCTAACTAACTCTTGAGTATTGTTTGAGTTCATAACCACTCCTCATTGACACTTTGAGTATTGTTTGGACTCATCATCACTTCTAACTCAACCAAATATTCTTTTAATAAGTTATTATTAACTTAACGTATTATTTCAACAAATCATTTTTGGCTTAACAAAATATTCTTTCAATAAGTTACTTTTGACTTAACAAAGTATTATTATCTAAAGATAAAATGGCTAAACCATATCAAATAAGAATATATGTAATATTTTTTTCCATAAATAATAAAATTTATTGAGAGATTTGTTAAGAAGGACTTATAATTTACTTTAGAGATATTTATTAAGAAATTTGGATTATTTATTATAAATGAGTTATAAAAAGATATTTATTTACGAGTTTATATTACACTTTATTTTCACTAATAATATTTTATTTCTACTCTTGTATAATAAATTTATGATAATTTTTATTTTATTAACCCTTACCATGTACATGTAGATGTGAAGCAAACAAGTTTGTTTTTCATTACTATTACTGCTGAGGTTTAACTTAATAAATTTTCTAGGACAACATTAAAATTTGTATTAAAATAGAACACTCCACACATCTTTGACAAAATTGGAAGAACCATTATTAATGGTTATCAATTAATTTATATTGGGACATAGTAAAAAATAATTGCTACTACAAAGCTGAATAAGAATATGTTAAACTTGAAAATTCTCCAAAACAATTAGAAGATTAATTTACACACAAAGGGTAGTCATATTTTAGTCTTTCTACTTCGTCCAAAACTTGACAATATCTTTTAATATTAATATTATGTAAAATTATTTTCTCTTTAAGTTCAACTTATTGAATCATAATATTATATATAATTTTCTTTCAGCTTTTATTTTTTATGTGCTTATTTCATTTGGTTATTTTATTATTTTGTATACCTAGAACTAATATTGGTTTTAGGTGAATCTCAAATGGAACAAAGTTTCCAATCACATAAATCTTTGTGAGTTTCAAAATATCTATCTTGTGTATTGAATGACGCCATCAATGCACTCACTAGATTGTTCCGGAAAAGTAGAAATCATTTTCACATAAATTATATTTCTATCTGCCAATGCAGTCATTATCATTTTTTTCTAGTTTCTGAATTTAGTCTATAATTGTATTTTTATAATTTGTTTGATGTTCAGTATATTTAAGATAAAATAAGTATATTATTATACTTATAAAGCAATTATAATATTATATATTATATTATATTATATTTTTATGTTCTCAAAGATAAAATAAGTATATTATTATAATTTTTAATAATGACAATTAAATGTTGGAGAATCAATATGCATCGATGTTAGGATGAGCATCAAGCTAAGAAAGTCATGACAAAATTTTAATGTGGTGAAATTTATGACATTTATAAAGTCAAAATAATGTAATAAAAAATATATTATATAGGATAAGGCTTTTAGGGTATCAAAATAATGTAATAAGAAAATAGATTATATAGATAAGGCTTTTAGGGTATCATGACCTTTTCTATTCTTATATGCACAACATTCTCACTATCAAGTTTTATGTTGTGCATTTTGTTCCCACTGAGATGACATGTTATTATATACATTTGAAGGAAATTAAATAAATATATGCATGAAAATTATCACTTATACTTGAATTAATTATATAAATTTTAATATAATATAGAAAATATTGTTTATATAATATGATGATAACATATGTTCCAAAGATCAAATGTTACTCCTATTCATATTACTAAAACGTAATAATTAACATTTGATAAGATTAAAAATACTGATTGATTTAATTTTTAAACCCCTTAAATTTAAAAAAAAAAAATAGTGACCAATCTAAACACGTAGTTCAGTAGGTCAGATCACATGTTGGTATTTATTTCTCTTACATTACAAAAACAAAAATTCTCCTTTCTAATTCACCATTTTTCAAGATCCATCTACCATGAATGTCACATCCACGTGTCACCATCTCGACCATGGAGGCCTAGAAGTTGCTCGACCTTTACCTCCTCACGCACTATAAATTACTCTCTGGAATCTCATTCGTTTCATATTCCAATTCGAATTCAGCTAACAATTGCATCAAACTTTTGAGTTTCTGATACCAACACTGTCTCTTCTCTTCTTCATTATTACACACTCATTCTGATATTCTGATTCTGTGTTTCACGTTCTTCATCTGTCTCAAGGTTTCTTATATTTGAATCCTCTTCTTCAGGTGAGTTCTTCAGTTTCATTAACTCTGACTCATAATCAGTACTCTGTAAGTATAAATGTTTGTCTAAAATGATCTTCAGATAACTTATGTATAAAAAGAGAATCATTTTCCCTCAACCATTCAACATCTGTATATAACATTTCTTATTATTAAACTTTGATGCGTTGTTTATATCTGTATGTAATAATTGATCTGAGTTCAGTGCAAATAATATTATAGTTTATATTTATACATGATTTTCAATTTAACCTCAGTTGGTGTTTTCTGATTTTTTAAAACTTTTTTATATATTAATTTTTAAAAAATCAAAGCAATAAGGGTCTTTGAATTTTTCTTTTTTAAAAAAAAATATAAAATGTAATATTTTAAAGACAAAATCATATTTAGACACCTTAAAAACTAACACTTGAAACTAAATGTGGCGGTTAAAGTTATTTATTAAGAGTACCTTCAATGGAAATCTCATCCAAATTTGGATGAGAATGGTTTACAATTGTTATTTATAAATAAAAATATTATATTTTAATGTGATTTCCACAAATTAACTATTTTATAAATTAAATGAAGTATTAATATAAAAACTCTTTACACTTTATAAATAAATATTTTAATTTAAACAAATTAAATATTAGATTTAAATGAAAATAATTTTTATTTATAAATATATTTTTTAATTTTAAATAAATCATACGTGGGACTTATATTAAAATAATAATTTTTATTATGGTAAGCAATTTTTTTATTAATTTATATGTTTTTAAATAATTAAACACTTAGTTACATGCCATGAAAAATGTTATCCGGGCCATCTAATAATTATTTGTTGTATGTTACTCATGCATAACCTATTTCGATTATAATAATATTTAAAATAATATAATAATCTAAAATAATTAAAATAATAAATTAAAAATAAGTAAAAAAAATCAAAATATCATTATTCATAATATGTGGTAGTTCTCTCTCTTAGGCTCATATTGACTTTGAAACATCTAGAGTATTCAAGTATCAATTGTTACCTATTTTCTCATGTTAATAATACTAATCTAGTGTTTCTAATATGGTGTTGTTGTTTCAGTAGTTAAGTGTTCCAAACATGACGGTGACACCTATGATCTCGATCAATGATGGGAACCTGGTGGTTAATGGCAACATTATACTGAGTGCAGTGCCAGACAACATTGTCCTAACTCCAGGAACCGGAAAGGGCCTTGTCACAGGCGCATTTATTGGTGCCACTGCTTCCAACACCAAAAGTCTGCATGTCTTTCCCATCGGTGTCTTAGAGTAAGTCCCTTTAAACTTTGCTTCCTTTATACAATGAATTAGCATGCTATATCTATCTTCTTTACTAAAGTTTAGCTGGTTTTTGAATAGGGATCTTCGGTTCTTGAGTTGTTTCCGGTTCAAGTTATGGTGGATGACTCACAGAGTGGGAACCTGTGGGAGGGACGTCCCATTGGAGACTCAGTTCATGCTTATAGAGAGCAAGGAGAGTAAAGATTATTATAATCAAGACAATTCTCCAACAGTTTACACTGTTCTGCTTCCTCTCCTCGAAGGCCAGTTCCGTGCTGTTCTACAAGGCAATGACAAAAACCAGATAGAGATTTGCCTTGAGAGTGGTGAGTTGCTTCTTGGCCATGAAAATTGATTTGGTGTTACCTATCACAAACTCTGCAACTGGCTTCAAATTAAGCTCCCCCAAGTTTGTAGAGAACCTGAGGTGGAGCTACCATATGTGAATATACTAATGGGATGAAGAAACCTCTCAATGGCTTCCTACCAATCAATTAAATCAATCAAAAATGTATATGTAAGGAGGAGTCCCAAAGAACAGAAACAATATGTTTCCTTTTGGTGTATGGTTTGGTTTTGCAGGAGATCCTGCTGTTCAGACCAATCACGGCCTTCACTTGGTCTACATGCATGCCGGTACCAACCCCTTTGAAGTCATCAACCAAGCTGTCAAGTAAGGCAACTTTCCCTTTTTCTCTCTGTAATATGTTATCTGTCTCTCGAGGACCTTACACAAAAATTGCATTGACTTGAATTTGTCATTTTTTTGGTGAACAATGGAATTTGTTTGTTGTCTACTGAGATGTTACTGATTCCTTTTCTAATGTCACTCAAGGGCTGTAGAAAAACATATGCAAACTTTCCGTCACCGTGAGAAGAAAAAAGTAAGAATCTCCTCTTGGCTGTATACAAAAGGATTCAATGCTTAATATGTGATGCATTTTGTTTCTTACTTTTAGTTCCACTTTTGCAGTTGCCATCTTTTCTTGACTGGTTTGGGTGGTGCACATGGGATGCTTTCTATACTGATGTCACAGCTGAGGGTGTTGAGGAAGGCCTCAAAAGGTAATAATCTAAGGGAAATAGTAGTGTGCTAGTTTGTTTTATGTCCGTGAAGAAGAGTCAAGTTACCGGATACTGAAACACTGAAACTTTGGTTAATATTACTTCAGCTTATCAGAGGGAGGTACAAGTCCAAGGTTCCTAATCATTGATGATGGCTGGCAACAGATTGAAAGTAAACCAAAAAACGATGATGATTGTCTTGTACAAGAAGGAGCACAGTAAGATTGACTAATAAGTTTTGATAGCTACCAACAGTTTTCCATTATCATTTTAAAGCATTTGTAATTTATATTTTGGAGAATTTTGGTGATGGCAGGTTTGCTACCAGGTTGACTGGTATCAAAGAAAATACTAAATTTCAGAAGAATGGACAGAGCAATGACACAGTTTCTGGTCTGAAGCATGTTGTAGATGAAGCAAAGCGATGTCACAATGTGAAGTATGGTCTTAGACCTTGAAACTTGAGTTGAGTGTTTTCGGATATTTTAATGTTAGAGGAGAATTATGAGATGTTGATGAGTTTGTGAATTGTGGACAGATATGTTTATGTTTGGCATGCTCTGGCTGGTTATTGGGGAGGAGTGAAGCCTGCAGCAAGTGGCATGGAACATTACGACACTTCCTTGGCATATCCAGTACAGTCTCCGGGTGTGCTAGGAAACCAACCGGACATTGTCATGGACAGCTTGTCTGTCCATGGCCTGGGACTGGTGCACCCGAAGAAGGTTTTTGATTTCTACAATGAGCTTCATGCTTACCTAGCTTCATGTGGAGTAGATGGAGTGAAGGTTGATGTGCAAAACATTATTGAGACACTAGGTAGTGGACACGGTGGTAGAGTCACACTCACGCGCAGCTATATTCAGGCACTTGAGGCTTCTGTTGCTCAGAATTTTGCTGACAATGGATGCATTGCCTGCATGTGCCATAACACTGATGGCCTTTACAGTTCTAAGCAGACCGCTGTTGTGAGAGCTTCTGATGACTTTTATCCCAGTGATCCTGCTTCCCACACAATTCACATTTCATCTGTTGCATATAACACACTTTTTCTGGGAGAGTTTATGCAACCTGACTGGGATATGTTTCATGTAAGTGGAAGTTATAGTAGTTTAGTTCATGAATATGTTACATTTCCTGGATCTTGACAAAACAATTTTTGTGTCAGAGTTTACATCCGGCAGCAGAGTACCATGCTGCAGCTCGTGCAGTCAGTGGAGGTCCAATTTATGTTAGGTACGTTACAAATATTAATTGTCCTGCATTAGGCCATACATGAACCGAGTTAGCACATGTGACGTGTAGATTTGTTGATTTTGCAGTGATAAGCCAGGAAGGCACAATTTTAATCTTCTCAAGAGACTGGTTCTGTATGATGGTTCAGTTCTCCGTGCTCAGTTACCTGGCAGGCCTACTCTTGACACTCTCTTTGTCGATCCAGCAAGAGATGGAACCAGGTTGGTTTAGTTTTCTTACCAATGTTGCAATGTTTTTGGGACATTGTGATGGTTCTCATGTGCCTAAGTTGTCTTGTCCAGTTTGCTGAAGATATGGAACTTGAACAAATGCTCTGGCGTGGTTGGTGTGTTTAACTGCCAAGGTGCTGGGTGGTGCAAGATACAAAAGAAAACCCGAATTCATTGTCCATCACCCGGGACTCTCACTGGCTCTGTTCGTGCCTCTGATGTTGACCTCATTGCTCAAGTAGCCGGTGCTGATTGGCATGGTGACACTGTTGTTTATGCCTATAGATCAGGTAACTTAAACTTAGTTTATTTATTATGCTTAGATCTGTCAAAATAGATCTATAGATCCGATTCATCACGAATTGATTAATTAGTAGATCAATTCAATCTGATTTACTTGTTAGCAAATTGAAAAACTTGGAATCTGGTCTTGAAATTTGTAAGAGAAATTCAACTCAATCGACCTGGTGGATCGGATTGATTCAGATATTTTGATCCATTTTGACAATTCTAATTATGCGAACGACTCCAATTCAACCTCATTGAAACTAACCTGTTTCCATGTTTTAGGTGAGGTGATTCGGCTGCCAAAAGGTGCTTCGGTTCCTGTGACACTGAAAGTTCTGGAGTACGAAGTTTTCCATTTTTGTCCAATCAAGGTGAAGAAGCTTCATTAGTTTTTGGTTTTGTACCATTGTGGTGTTATTAAAACTGGAGCATGATATACTAATTGGTCCAGTGTTGTTGAACAGGAAATTGAGCCAAGTATTTCATTTGCACCGATAGGGTTACTGGAGATGTTGAACGTTGGAGGTGCAGTGGAAGATTTTGATGTCCATGAAGAATCAGGAAAAACAAGTTTTATTGTGAGAGCGAGAGGAAATGGCAGATTCGGGGTTTATTGTTCTGAGTGTCCTGTGAAGTGTTTGGTGGGTGGCAATGAAACAGATTTCAACTATGACTCAGAGAACGGGTTGACAACCTTTTACATCCCTGTGCCTGAAAGGGACATGTACGTTTGGCAGATAGAGATCCATTTTTGAGTCTTAATAGCTTCAGATGCAGTGGTACCATATATAGAACGGAGAAGAGTGTATTTGTGTTAGGAAGAAAAGTTTTTCTTCAGTAATAAAAACTCAACGTCTTTTTCCAATATTTACTTCCGTCTTTGTAATTGGGTTTAAGAAATTAATTCATAAATATTAATATTATTATCAACTAAACCATAACCAGAATTATTATAAAATAAATAGAATTGTACCATAAAATCTATATAGTTTAATTAACAAGAAAATATGATTTTAGTTTATTTTCTAGTGACAAATTTAATATCGTTTAATTTTGAATTAAATGTTTTTGTTCTTTCATTTTCATAGAATTTTGAAATTAGTTTACTTTAAAATTTTGAATTAATTTTTAAAATTTTGAATTAATTTAATTATATAAAATATTATAAACAATTTAAATATAATTTTTAAATGTGTATAAAATATTAAATAAATTAATTAAAAGTATTTTTTATTTTATAAATTAAAAATTAAATTAATTCAAATTTTAAAATAAATAAATTTTAAAATTCATAAAAGTTAAGAGAGAAAAATATATTTAATCCTTTAATTTTTTCGATAAAAGATAAGCAACGCTGAACCAATAAGTATATGCAAAATTCCCATTCCAGTAATTAGAACCAGCTCCTGTTTATCATGAAATTCTTTATCATTGGTAGAATAATTGATGCAACTCCTATTTATATTTTACCTAAATAAATTACAGGTGGTACTTCTTGAAGAAGTACAAGTTCAATATCTATATTGGAAGTATTATTCTTAATTTCACATGATTTAGTGAAATTGTGAAGTCGTAAGATTGGGGCATTAAGAGTTTATTAATTCTTAAAATGAATTTTCTTAAACCTTGTCTCTAATAATTTTTTTTAACTATTTTAGTTAAAGATGACAATTGTGTTAACATCTTTCAAAACGATTATAGAAATTTTAAATAAGCTTATGTATCATTATAGGAATTAACATACTTGTGAAATCTTTTTACCTTACTGATTTTTGTAGAGTTAGATTTTCTTATTGTCTTACCCTTTTTCTCATCAACTTTAATACCCATGGAGCTCACAAAAACTTTAGATAGACAACACAATCATTCCTAAGACACAATTTTTTCTTATTTACACATAATGTTTCTTTTTCAATAATTTTAAGCAAATTCTTAATATGTTATACAAGTTCATCCATAATCAAACTCTATATTAAAATATAATCAAAATAATCCGCAACAAATCATTTAAAATTATAATAAATTTTAATAATAAAAAAATTGTAGGTACTATATTAATTTATTTAGATATTAATTTACAAAATAAAAAGTTATTAGTTATTAAAATAGTTACTATTATAAATAAAAAATTATAATTGATCACTAAATTGATTATTAATTAAGTAGACTAAGTTAGAAACTAATTCTTTTGATAACTAAAACTTCGATAGTTAATATTTAGTAATTAATTTATAAACTAATTACTTTAGTAGTCAAACTCTTAATAATTAAATTTTAAAGACTAATTTAGAGACTAATTATTCTTACACTATTAAAAAAAATTATATTTTCTGTTAATTTTGTTTTGAATTTTTTTGTAAAAAATACTTGCAAATTTTGTTATGAAAGTTTTTTTTAAGAAATTGCTACCAATTTTTTTATAAAATATTTTATATAAAACATTTTTCGCAACAAATTTTATAAAAAATACTTATAAAATTTATAATTTTGTAGGAAATAATTACGCACAAATGAAATACCTTCCAATTAAAATTCTTAAAAAAATGGTAGAAAAAAAAATTTCTTACAAATTTTTTTAACAAATTTGCAAGAAAAATCTCAATAATGTAAATTTTTGTAATAGTGATAATAAAAACTATTTTAGTTACTAATTTTTTTACTTTATAAATTGATATATAAATTGGTCATAATTTTATATCTCAAACAAATTTACATCATTTCCTTATTATTAATTCCATCCAAACTTAAATATAAACAATCAAAATGCTACGTATGGTGAACTTAAACACCATTTAATGGTATCAAATTCTAATAAGAAGCATCTAGAAAAAAATTAAAATTGAGAGTGGTAAAATTAAATAGTATTCATTGTTTTTCTTAATTGGTGTAAATGAATTCTATTCAGAAATCTTTCCATCGCATTTTGTTGTCTTCCTGTGTAAAATAACGTGTATGAATACCTTTAATAAGTGCTTTCCATCAATTTTTACCGTTTTTTTTTTTTAACTCTTAATTATGTATTTAAAAAGTTTAACTTAGTTGAGTTTATTTTGTCTCATTTGATATAAGTGGAGATGATCTTTTAGGTTAAGAGAAATTGTTATTCTCGTAGCCTTGAAAAGAGAAAAAAGCATGAGAAAATTTGTTGGCTATTTACTGAATTGTCTGAAGTAAAATTATAATTCTTACTTTTGATACAATTAGATCGAACTTAAATTTTGATAGCAAGTTCATGACATATTAGTTTTTATTTTGGTTGTTGGGATTGTTAATTGAATATTTATGGTTAGAGAAATTAGTCTTGCATTGATACTCTATTTTAGATTTTTTTTTTCTTTATTCTTCAAATTTGAGAGCATTATTGTTTAGATTTATTGACTTATTTTAGACCCTTATTTGTACTTTTTGATTTGATTCTCTTTTACCCATATCTAAACTTAGTGGAGTTTGATTGACTAGCTTATGTCCGTGGATTTTACTTCTCACATTGAGAGGGTTTTTCCATACTAAAAATATTAGTGTTTTTTTTTTTGTGATTATTATGCTATTTTTTTTATTGTTGCTTCCTCGGAGATTTTTGCAAGTTTTGAGAAATTATTTCAATTGCATACTTTGTTATTTTTTGTCGTGTTGTTATTTCTCCATTAATGCTCTTTGGTTTGGAGCTATATTTATTTGCTTGACCATTGGTTTTTTTGTTCAAAGCAAAGAAGGTTATGCATAAGTTGAGAAAGAGTTTATACGATGTGAAGCAGGTTCCAAGATAATAGTATAAGAAATTTAAGTATTTTATGTGTGATCAACATTACAAAATGACTACTTCTCATCATTGTGTCTTTATTATTAGAAAGTTCTTTTATGTTGACTTTATTATCTTGTTATTACTACAAGAAAAAATGGAATTACTGATAGATTCCAATTAATTTATAAACATATTTTGTCATATTTAATAGAAACTTTGGCATCCATTTTATGAAAGGGTTTACTAAAGAATTATAGAAAATTATTGATGAATTTTCAAAAATATTAAATTATCACAAAGTTACCGATAAATTAAAAAAAAATCAATTACCAACAAAATTATCGGTGGATAACGACGAAATGGTCAAAATCCAAAGCGGGAATTTGGCACCCTTTTACCGATAGAATTTGCTGATGAAAAAAATTTGTCTACAGTTAAAATTATAATTTATCAATGAATTTTATCAATAAATTTTACTGATGAATCCATTGCTAATAGAAATTTTCCACCGGTAATTAAAATTCTAATTTACAGACAAATTTTATTGATGAAAATTTTTATTTGTAATTAAAGTTGTTATTTACTAACGAATTTCACTGATGGTCCATTATCAATGAAATTAGTAATTTATATTTTTCAGTAAAATCCTTCGATAAATCAAAATTACCAACAAATTTATTTTCATGGTAAAATTTCGTCAACAATTAAGCATATTTGTGTAGTGTATTATATGTTGATGACATATTTATTGTTGGAAAAATATTTCAAAGTTGACAAGTTAAAGAAGACACTTGGCGAGTCATTTGTCATGAAAGACATGAGAGTTGCTAAAAAGTTTCTTGACATAAGTATCTCAAGTGATGGATGAGAAAAGAAATTTTGACTATCATAGGAGCACTACATTAAGATGGTGTAGTATAGATTCCAGATTGAAAATGCTAAAGTTGTGAACATTGGTCATGCTACACATTTTAAAATTGTGCTAAAGTGTTAAAGAGAGTCCTTCAAATGAAGTTGAGAAAACATATATGACTAGAGTTCCTTATGGATCTACGATGGACAATTTGATATATGTAGTGGTATGTATAAGATCTGATATTGCACATGTGAGGTGTCATTGGATACATGATGCTTTGGATGCTACGTTGTTGAAGTTGGATAAATTCCAAACCAATGACAATGGTGTTGGTATGATAATTAAGGTTCTACCAAGACAAAAGTTTAAAGTTTGTTGTGAAATTGTCGGATTGATAGTCACCTTCACATAGTTGTGAGGAGAAAATTATGTTGGGTTAGGCTTCCAACTATGTGTCTAAAAAGTCCAACCTAATGAAGCTTATTTTGTCTCACTTATCCTAATGGAGAGAGGAGCCTCAGGTCAAGAGAGAGTGTTTCACAGCCTTTGAAAAAGAGAAAAATTGTTGACATATTTATCATGTCGTCTCAGTAAATTTGTTATTCCTCTTTCTTTATCGTTGGATTGAGTTAAAAATTTGATAGAAGATTAGTGACACATGCTTCTTCATTTTCATTGTTATTGGGATCTTCAATTGGAAGGATGTGGTTAGAGAAATCAGTCTTGCACTATGACTCTATTTTTGTTTCTTTTTCTTTGTTTTTCAAATTTGAAAGTATTACTATTTTGACATATTGGTTGTAGACACTTGTTTATGTTTTTATTTGACTCTCTTGTATCTTTATTTAATCTTAATAGAACTTGATTGATTGGTTTATGCTGGTATGATTTTAATTTTCACATTGAAAATTTTTTCTCTTGCTAAAAATATTATTCTCTTTTTTGTGATTCTTACCATTTTCTAGTTTTGTATTATTATTGTTTCCCATCACTTTTTATCAACTTTCACAGAATATAAAATTTATCATCTATTTTTAGACTTGCCCGAACTATATGTACGTCACCAAATCACATTTTCAAATTGGTTTACCTGATTTGAACAATGTAAATGATTTCTTGTACAATAATGGAGTATATAATTATGATTATGTTGTGTCCAGAAAAATATCCAAAGTAAAATACAAAAAGAATACGTTACGATAGTAAGATGAAGTGCACAAGTTCACAATAACTTAGTCAAACTTATTCGACATAAACTATACAACCTTTTATGTTTCTAAGACTCACCTTCTCCTCCATACCTTCATCTTCTTACAAGTCAAATTTGGAGTATATCTTCTCATTGCATATCTCTCACCAAAACTTCCCTTTTTTTCCCTTTATCATCCTCTAGAATAATTTGGTAGCATCACCAAAATATGTTTGTGGAGGAAAATTTTTTAGAGAATAGTTCATTTTTGTATAGAGAATTTGAAATTTTATATGGAAAAAAATAGTTTGTTTATTTTTTTTTTCTAAAGAAAAAAATTGAAATTTAAAAATCTACGAAAATAATTTTAGTTTAAATTTATAAAATTTAAATTTTACGTAAAAAGTAAGAATTTAAATTGTTTTATATTTCTCTTCTCTTTTATTCGTTTATTTTCTTCATATTCTCTCCTTGGTTTGTCATTAAAGTGTGACCTAATTAGTTTGAGATTAACAAGGCTTATCTCTTTGTTCTTGCAAATCAGTGTTATTTTTCAATTAGCATTATTTAATATTTTATTGATCAACGTTGAAGGAAAACATTACCAACTAATATTTTTGAGTTAACAAATATTACTTAATTGGTAGTTAAAATATTATATATAAATAAATAAAAAAATAATAAATTTAATTTATAGTAAAAATAAATTAATGTATACATTTAATATATTTTCTGTTCTGACATGATCCAAGTCCATTCGGTAATAGTTTTTTTTAAACAATGGTTCTAAGACCATGTTAGAAGTGAGTTTTTAAATCTAACTCAATCATACAAATAAATTAATTAATGTATACATTTAATATATTTTCTGTTCCAACCTGATCCAAGTCCATCCGGTAATAGTTTTTTTTTTTTAAACAATGGCTCATACTACGTTAGAAGTGAATTTTTAAGTCTAACTCAGTCCCACAAAATCGACTTGTAAGATAAAATTTGCACCTCACTTATATCACGAAATTATCTTATTTCTGGTTGACACGAAACTTCCAACCTAATATAAAATCATATAGTTAAGAATATTAACATTTGAACAAGAGAAAAATGTTTAGTCAGCAATGTTGTTCCTAACCATCCTAATTATAATATTGGACACGCATAATAAGATGAACCAAACTTTCACTCTGATGTCATTAGTGATTATTGCATGCAAAGGTATGGGAATGTCTGTACCCTCCTTCAAAGTATAAACAATGCACGAAACAACTAATCTCACGAAACCCTGTTACTTAAACACTTTAATATTCAAACTATAATTAGTATAATCTTTTAGATAATTATCATAAAAATAAATAATAATTTATCTTTCATGTTGGTTTATTTTTAGATGATAGTTTAAAATTAATATACAACATGGACTTGTATTTCTCTAGTAATTCATCGAAAAAAGAACAACTACAATATTTTACTGTTCATCAACATGATAAAGTCAAAGATTTTTTTTCTTTTACAACTAGGAATATATAATTCCCATATATTTTTTTGAAGCAAAAATGACATGATTCCATGAGTTTTTTTTTCTTAATTAACGACTTAAATTATCCATAAGACAACATCATTAGCTAGCTTGTATGGAGTATACGGTTAATCAACCCACTAATTATGATTAAAATCTGATAAAAATAAAGAGTGTCATGGGAATTAATGACTTGTACATGTTCTCTAAAATAAAATGTTAAGGATATCTATTTAGAATTATGTCTACATAAAGTTCATGATTTCTTCTACGCAAAGTGATTTTTTTTGCCCTTTCAATGAAAGTTTTAAAGGTTCTCCTATTAACTTCAAGGTCAGGGGATGCAGCAAATTTTGGTAATGATTTGCATTGATCTTTCCGAAAGTATAAACTAATTGACACATTAATTATATTTTAATTTAATCAATATTTTTAAGTTTGTGTCTTAATACGTTTACTTATGTTTAATAGTTATTTTTTATTTAATTATTTTATTTTGTTAGAATATGATATACACCAATAAAAAATTAATACGATCAAATTTATATTTAATTTTAGTTGTTAACATCATAAAATTGCAATATTGTACATTTTAATATCATTTTTAGTGATTAAAAATTATTTTGTTCAGTTCGAAAACCATTAAACCTTACATTAAGCAGTTTTATAACTAATAAGTTTTAAGAACATTAAATATATGACAATTTAAGAACATGTTTTACCTTCTTCTTTCCTTTACATATATTTATATATTTGGTAAATTTAATTATATGTAGCTTTTAAAATGACAATAGCAAAGTAAAACAAATATTAAAAACAATGATACTAAAATATTTTATCCAATAAAAAAACATTCTATCGACGATAAAATAATGAAAATAAAAAGTTTTGTCGAAATTAAAAAACGAAAATAACTTTTAAATATATAAATTCTCAATTATATGTGAGAGTAAATAACTACCATCAATTATGCATTTTAAGATCATCATATACATTTATAACATATTAATACATTAATATGAGGTATCTCTAATAAAAAAAATGTAATTTGTGATTTTTACAGTTATATAGTTATTAATAAATTTATTTTTAATTTTCTTTTAATGAAATAATTAATCATTGAAGTAAATCATAATTTTATGTTTCAGTTTTTTATTTAATTATTATATATAATTGGTTTAATATCTCTTTTTATCATAGTATTTATAATAATTATTTAATATTTTCACCCAATTTATTTTACTTGATGTGGTATAGCTATTAAAATGAATCATCGTAATTCCTTTAATTGTTAGAGGGTGATGATTTACACATTGATATATTTATATTTGGGTTAAAATGTTTTTGGTTTCTTAAATTTGAAATTTGGAATTAGTCATTATTTGAAATTTTGGTATAATTTAGTCTCTCAACTTTAAAAATGTGTAAATTTAGTTATTTTAGCCAAATTTTGTTAAATTTATTTGATAATTTAGTCCCTTAACTTTAAAAATGTGTGAATTTAGTCATTTTAGTCAAATTTTGTTTTTATTTGATGTTTCAAATGCGTTTTTCCGTTAACATTGAAATAGAAATGTAACAAACGGTATAAACAACTCAAATACAATCATAAAACACTTTAAAAACTTTAAATAAACTTAACCAAATTTTGTTAAAAGGATTAAACCCACGTAGTTCAAGTTGGAGAACTAAATTGGACAAAAACTTTAAAAATAAATTAATTTCAATTTTCACTTAAAATAAAAAAAAATGTATTTAACACTTTATATTTGTACAAGGGAACAAAAAATATTCATGTCATTTTACCAACTAATGTTACTACTAAAGGGACCTTGTTCCTTTCAATAAATTGAACAAAATTTTGTTTAAAAAATTAAATTCACATATTTTTAGAATATAGAGACTAAATCAAATTAAAATTTTGAAAATAAATTAATTTTAATTTTTAATTAAAGTTAAAAACAAAAAATATTTAGCACTTTATATTTCTACAAGGAAAAAAAAATCCGTATCATTTTACCAACTAATGTTATTACGAAAGGGACCATGTTCCTTTTAATAAATATTGAAAAGCTAAAAAAAATATTAAACAATTACTATAAATAGTAAAAAGAAAATGTTGTTATTAAACCTATATAATAATAGTTATCATTTTAATAAATAATTTTTTTTCAAGTCAAGTTAGTTAGAGAAATAAGTAAGACATTTTGTAAATAACTCATACGAAACGTTTTCAATCAAAAAATTGTTTCCAACAATCAAAGCAAGACAAAATATAACTCAAAAGTAACTTGAGATTGTAATAGCTCATTCATGTAATATAGATTAACAAATCCCAGAATGGAACCTAATAAACTATGTCTTTTGTATGTCGTTCCTCCTTGTCGTTTTTTCAACATTACTTTAAGAAAAGGACAACTAAAATAGAAAAATTCTACTTTAAAGGATTTATGTACCTTATAACTTTAAAGTAGAAATTTATCTCTTTTATATTTTTGTGATAAAATCATATTCATATTTTCTAATACACTTATTTACCTTTTTATTTTATTTGTAACTTTTTTAACTTTTTGCTTACAAAAGTACTTAATTTTTATTTTAAACTTTTAAATTTTAATTTAAGTTCTGGTCCAAATTTTTTAAATAAATTATTACAAAAACAAAATAGACATTTAGCATCGACCTAAAATTTATACTAATTATCTAATAGGGTTGGATTTGTATTCTATGGAGAACAAACACTACAATCATGAGTCCAGAATCTCTACTGATTTTTTTGGTGATGTTCTTTGCTGAACGATAAAAGTAAAATGTATTGGTATTTTAAATATCTTTTTAATATATTTTAAAACGTAAAATTAGTGATAATCAGTGTATTATAATAACACAGTAGAGAAACAGTACAACAAAATCAATAGAGAATTCAAACTCCTACAATCATATGTGTTAATTTATTACTGTGGACCTTTCAATAATTAATTTTTTATTAAAGTAGATTAGCATAGTCGACAGTAATGATTTTTTTTATTTTAAAAGTTATTTAATTTAGTGTCGCTAAACCATTTCTAGATGATATTTGTTTTCAATATTAATTTAGTTTACACTTTTTAGGTGATACTAATGAAAATAATTTTAAAATTGTCGACAGTCTATATATATTTTCAATAAAATAAAATACAAATGAAAAACAAATTATAATGAACAAAGGAAATTAATGTGGATAAAATAAGTGATATATGGATGGAAAAAAATAAATGTGGATGAAAAAAATAATTATAAGAAAATTTATATAAAAAGTGAGAAAGAAAGACCATAGAGAGGAAAAGAGAAAAATTATAAATGAAAAAATTTGTCATAAAAGCCTTTGAATTAAAAATAATTTAGTGTTCATATTTATTGTCACGAACACATAATATATATATATATATATATATATATATATATATATATATATATATATATATATATATATTA
>Ga0099822_1004925_pt1 | contig 17444 bp, 15 predicted proteins | sample CowpeawhiteBW_FD_76839 | JGI IMG/M metagenome (GOLD analysis project Ga0099822, IMG submission 76839) | Root nodule microbial communities of legume samples collected from California USA - Cow pea white BW | ecosystem: Host-associated > Plants > Roots > Nodule | place: USA: California | collected...
TTCAAGTATATGAATCAACATCATCATCATCTGTATCAAAAGAAATATCAAGTACTGATTCCTTAGCTTTTGCTTTTGGAAGCCAAGAACATTGTGGACGTGTTAGGGGTTTGGGTTTGGGTCTTTGCCCATCTAAAGTGTTTGGCTCCAAGGGTCATTCATACAGTGGAACATCTTCAAGTTATCCTTCTAATGCTAAGTTACAAAATCAGGTTAGTTTTTTAGTTTTTGATTATGATGCATTACTTTTATCAATTTGATGTTTGAAGTAAGTCGATTGTCTATGTTATGTAAACCAAGATTGTCAAAAGAGCTCCACTTTTTTTCTTCAAAAGTAGAAAATAAAATATATTTTCTCTATTTTGATTAATTTTGTGTTTTTAAATAGGTTTCTACATTGACATCCCAACTCAATGAAATGAAGGCAATGGTTAATTTTTTGGTACAAAATTACCAAGGAGAGTTGTCTCGTGATTTTACTATGCATCATGCACCAACAATAATATCTAAATCTTCATTAAATTAATATATGTTTGATATTATTATTTGGAAAGTTATTAATTATCATTATTTTTTATGTTAGGTATCTGATCAAGGAAGTGTTCCTAATGAAGAAACAAATGATCGACATCAAGCCACGCATTAGACGATATTATTCATTTACTTTTAGAATATGTCAACAAATATGCCTCTAGGAAACTTATGTCAACAACTTTGATTTCCTTTTACAATTTGGTTCATTGGTGCACTTGCTTATTATGTCATTATCATTCAAAGGCTACCTCTCCAAAACTTATTATATTAAGAGCATTATGACTCCTAGTACTATTTGAATGAATATTTGTATTGATTGCTTATTTTGAAATGACCTAGGAGTTTTTGCTTTTTAGTTAATGAGATGTGTTATGAAAATGAATGCTTTTATTGAAACTTAGCCTCTAAGAGTATTCAATTTATTTATATTAGGGTAGGGTCATACAAAATGGTTAAGTTACTTTTCTTTTTGTTTTGGTTGTATTGTCAAATGTAATCATCCTCCTAAATAATAATGAAAACCAAAATATTAAGCTGTCAAATGTTTTTAGAACCCCAAGCATTAAAGGGAGTTTTCTGAACCCCAAGCATTAGCGAAGGTTTTCAAAACACCAAGCATTAGCGGGGTTTTTGAAACCCCAGGCATTAGCAGGGGTTTTCGAAACCCCAGGTATTAGCGGGGGTTTTCGAAACCCCGGGCATTATCGGGGGTTTTCGAAACCCCAAGTAAGTTGCGCTAGTTCCAGGGGTTGCTAAAAACCCTCGGTAATCCGTTAGCTACGCTTGCTCTTCCAGGGCAATTACAAACCCCTGGTAAAACCATTAGTTGGGGTTAAAACCCCTAGAAATATCAAATAAAACCCCCACTAAAAATAATTATTTTTGTAGTGCAAGGGGGAGGAGATGATGGATTCGGCCCAAGCCCATTACATGATCCACATTCAAGTCAAGGCCCAAGCACATCAAAAGGCCTAATTACTCAAAGTATGATGAGAAAGATACAAGAGGGCCTAGAGCAACAAGAGCCCACTAAGCTTCATGAGCTTCACATGTTTTTCTCTTGGGCTAAAATGAATATCAAATATGATGGGTTTCTTGTAAAAACATTAGTATAGTCTTTATTTTTTGGCCACATGTTAAGTCATGCTTTCTAGAATAATGGGCCAAAGTACATTGTTGATTAGCTTCCAAATTGGGCCAATTCAAGCTCATTTGCAAACTTGGCCGAGAGGTTCTCTCTAGCATATGGTGCACATGATGGAAATGCATGGTAAGTGTGACTTGCCACTTGGAACATGATCCACTCATCCCAGATCCGAGAGGCATGCTTTTTGCCACAGCCATAAATGTGCATTTCACTTCTACACACATTTACATTTGCATTTGCAAGGATCCTTTACTATACATGAGGACCTCATACACTTGTATTCGGTTACTCTTGAATTGTAATTGCATTGATGTTGAGAGCACTCCACATAATTGCCTTGAGAATCATGCTAGCTAGGAATCTTCTTAGAACTCCTCTAGCCTCCTTCCTTTAGGATAGGTTCTCCTTCCCAGAACATCCTTTCCACTGATTCATATAATTGTTCAAGGGCCTCCAAACTTATTCCATTGCCATTCCGCTACAACATGGAGCTTCTCCTTTCACAAGTCGTGCAAGGAGGTCATCACAGAGTCAATGTTAATGTTATTGAAAAACAATTATGGAAGATCATAACTTAGCACAAAAGGTACTTGCGAACGGATGCAATAACTATCAAATTACTGCTGAAACTAATGCATAACCCTTTCAGTCACTTGTTTAGTGAATTGTTGTGTGAACTGTTGTGTTAACTTTTCTTCATACTCAACATTATGCGTCCATGAAGACTGACTAGAGGAGCCACCAAAATACTGGCAAATGTCGACTACTAATCCAACAAGACATAAACATCCAGGGTGCTCAGGCCATCCAATTGCAGTAGCAGAAATGCCATGATGACCTTCTAGAATTAAAGTATCTTAGGAGCTCTACTCAACCAAAGAGTCTTGCAATATAACAAAAGTAAATTAAAAGAAAATTAGTATAAAATCATATTATTGTTTAAAGAAAAGTTAAATATTACAATTTTTTCAGATTTTTCTCGTATGATTTTAGAAGTGTAGGTGCTAGATGACGAGATGGTGGTGAAGGAGGCTTGAGACAATCACCTTCAAAAGATGGGGGCCTAAACCTTTTTTTTCGCATCAATATCTTTTCTTCAAGCTTTCTATACCCACCACGAGACAATAAGTGTGAGTTTTTATTTTGAGCACTTATTCCTTGGGGTTTTGTCCTCTTTTCCTCTAACATAAAATTCATTTTATGAATTAATTCAACCCGTACACAATTTCAACAATGTTAATTCAAGTAGACTAACCTTCCATCCCTCATATGTACGAGACTCAACAAACTAACGCCAAGTGTCTTTATCAATTGCCTTGTATAACTCACATGGGTTTTCATTATTTTTAGCTCCAAAGATTTACCTAGATGTCAATTTTGTCTTAAAATCACAAAAAATTCTCGGTGACCGATGAAGACATTTATATTGAAGCATCGCCACATTTGGAATATCAAATGTCATCAGCAATAAAGAAAATATACATCAATAAGTTCTTTACCAATATCATAAAAATATAAATTCAATAAATTAATTAATTTATCAATAAATCTTGCCATATCAAGTTTCGATCAACTTCAGACACATGATCGAAACTAGGAATAAGGATGAATATTCTGTCACATGCCAATACTCCTAAATAGCTTCTGAAGAGGTATGCATTACAACTTAAAGCTTTACTAGTGACGATGTCGACAACGACAACAATGTTCTTATCATTAGCTCATCTCAACAAGAGCTGCATCAATCTAGTGGCTCCTCTGGTGGTTCTCCTTATGGGAACTTCATCCTCTAGTGATGAATTCTGATGGTTAGCTATATATTTATTATTAAAGGAAAAAAAAACACAAAAGATTAATAACAAACATTTAAAATAACAATAACATATTATTTAAAAAATACGTAAATTTATACAAAAATGTAAGATTTATACATAAATTTATGGATTGGTCATATTTATATCCCAAATTGCATGTACATCATCAAGTACTAGGGCCTCATCAAAATTTATCGTTGTTTTAAATGGATGAGTTTCAACAATATGAAGGTTACCTAAAATCTCTCCATTAAGATCAATTTGTTTCTTGTCATGAAGAGCTATAAACCAATATTCAGATGCAAGATGTTTTACATAAAAACTTGAGATGGTTAATGTGCCATGATAAAGGGCTCATCTCGATAACCCACCTTTCAAAAATCAACTAGAGTCATATCTGATTCATCAATTTTGACACCATTCTTATTATCAATCCACTTATATTTGAACAGTGGAATAGTAAACATAGTATAGTCAACCTCCCATATCTATTATATTATACCATAGTACATCATTGACCCAATTACCAGATTTTGGTCTTTGGATGTGGAAAATTGCAATGACTCGACTTTAAGACTCACTCCACTATTTTGTACTGTGCTTTTATCATCAAAATACTTCATATAGAATGTGCAATTATTAATTTCGTAACTTGTACAACTTACAACATCAAACTTCAATCCATTTGCTAGCCACATCAAAGCCTTAAAAGATTGTGAATCTTTCAAAACCTCATATTTAAACCAATGCATGAACATTTTGTTATGCTCCATCAACTGTCATTTCTCTAATTGTCTTAGATGTTGTGTCTTTACAATGGCTTTCTGTGCAAATAACTAGGGCATCACCTCATTAGTGTTTTTAAATATATATATATATATATATATATATATATATATATATATATATATATGTGTGTGTGTGTGTGTGTGTGTGTGTGTGTGTGTGTGTGTGTGCTTACAATAGTTTTATGCATCTTTGGTTACGACATTCACACCTCATATGTTGTTACTTATAGAACACTTATTCAACCATGATCTGGGAGGAACTCCTATTGGATTTTCTTTTGTCATGTAATCTAAACAAAACTGTACTTTCTTCAGCAATATACCTTTCAATCATTGAAGCTTTTGGACAACATTGATTTTTCACATACCCTTTCAAAATCTTCATATAGAGTTCAATAGGATACATCCATCTTAGGTATACTTGTCCACCGAACTTGATTTCTCTTACTAATTGAACAAGCAAATGTACCATAGCGTCAAAAAAGGGATGGAGTGAAAAAATATCCCATTGACACAAGATGATAACAATCTCGTTTCGAAGGTCATCTAACTTTACAAGATCAATGACTTTACTACAAATTGAAGAAGAAAAATGAACACAAACAAATTATAGTTTGTTGAACATTTTTGGTTAAAATTCCATGAATAGTCACCTGTAATAATTGTTGCATTAAGACGTGATAATTGTGAGACTTCAGGCCAATGAGCTTCAAGTCCTACATTGACACAAAACTCTTAATATTTGAAGAGTATAATTGTCGTACCTTGACACTTTGTAAACAAAGGCAAAATCTTATCTTTTCCTTTCTAGACATAGTGTAACATGCGGGAGCCAAATAAGTGTGCTTACCAACCTCCCTTGGTGCCAAGTCTTCTCAAATATTCATTTCAAGCAAATCCAACCGAGCCTTTACTTCATCCTTTGTCTTTCAATGAATGTTAAGTAGTGTACCAATCAAACTATCACACACATTCTTCTCCACAAAAATTACATTTATACAATGTCTAACCTCTAACTTTGACCAATATGGAAGATCAAAGAATATTCATTTTTTCTTCTAAGGGCTTGTTGTAGATAATTTTTTGGAGGTTTTCCCAAATACATGATGTATTTTATTAACTTTCTCATAAATTTGAAAGCCATTCAATGGAATTGGTTCATTTTGGTTCATTTTCATTCTCTTGATGTTCATTAAATGCTTCTTTTTAACCTTCGATAAGGATGACTGGATTGAAAAAATCTCTGATGCCACATATATATTGTTTTCCTTTCGTATTTCAATGGATGCTGTAGTGTTTTCTTTACATATATGACATGCTTTATGACCCTTGACATCGTACCCTAACAAATTATCATAGTTTGAAAGTCATTAATGGTGCAAAATAACATTGCACACATCATGAAAGTCTCAAAAGCAAAAGCATCAAATGTTTTTACCCCATCGATCCATAACATCTTCCAATCTTCAACCAGTGGACTGAGATAAACATCTATGTCATGTTTAGGCTATCTTGGACCATATATCATCATAGACAACATCATGTACTTTCTCTTCATACAAAAGTCCAGGAGACAAGTTGTAGATGAATAATATAACGGGCTAGTAGTTGTGGTTTGTAATTAAATTACCAAATGGACTCATTCCATCAATAGCTAAACCAAAATGAATATTTCTACATTCTTCATCGAACTAGCGGAACTCATTATCAATATTTTTCCATTACATTGAATTAGCTGGATGACAAAGCAATATGTCACGTCTTCTGCTTGAACTGTCGCTCAGGCGACGAGTTTTCATTTTTGAACGAGGGTGATCTCGCTTAGGCGAGAAGGGAATCGCTTGAGCGAGAGATCGCAGAAGTTGTTGTCCCACTCCTCGAGCCCTCACCTGAGCAAAAGGATCTCCCTCGCCTGAGCGAGACCTTTTAGCCTGAGCGAGACTGGGGCAGGTTTTGGTACTATTGTTGAGTGATTCACTGATGTGTTGCTTGTTTGTCTGATCTAAATGCTTTACTAGAAGGGTTGAGGGATGATACCATGGTTACAGTATGAGGTTGAGATGGAAATAAGATATTGCTTTATTGTATATGAATTGGGAACTGTGAGTTGTATGATTAGTTGTTTATATAGATATGTATGTCAACATGATATTAGTATTTATGGGAACTCTCGGATTGGTTGGTGACACATATACAAAGTCTAAGAAGGATGTAATTCCATGACTCTTGTAGTAAGAGTTCATGGTAGTGCCTCACCTAATGGACGTAATCCCGTGGACCTTCCTATTGGTAGTCCCTGGTGGTGCCTCATCTAATGGACTTAATTCCATGAACGTCAGGGTGAAGGTTTATGTTGGTGCCTCAACATAAGGATGTAATTCCACGAGGGGTATCGTGGTGGTGCCTCAAGGCCAAGACGTAATTCACGGAGGTCTCGTGGTGGTGCCTCATGTAAGGATGTAATTTCGTGAAGGCCTCGTGGTGATGCCTCATTGCTAGGACGTAATCCCACAATTTGGTGGTGGTGCCTCATCGTATGTATCTGGATAGTCAAGTCTAAAAGCCTTAAGTGGTTTGGGTATATCATGTGTGGATATCTGTTAATTATGTTTGGTTTTGAACTTACCTGCTGAGTGTTATAATATAAGGATCTGTTACACTAGCTTACCCTTTCGCTTGCTTGTATGTTGTGTGTGGCTTTCTCATTGCGATGATCATCAATTTTATTGATGTGAGCAGATGTGAGAACCCCTGACAGTGGTAATGATAGTAGAGATGTTGTAGCTCGATGGTTATGGACGGGTATTGAGCTCACTATGGGGCTCGCGGCTGAAGGAGTTTATTTAGTTAGAATTTCTCTTGTTCTGGACAAAAACTTGTGCTGTTTTTGAACTATTGTATTGATGATAGGCAGTGTGGTGCCTCTTTTCTTTGTTATGACTAGGTTTGGGGTACTGTGTACCTTCATAAACCAATTTCCGTACTCTTTGGATATTTATATATGTGGCGTTTTATTAAATTGGAATTATCTATTTAAAATGGGATGTTACATATGCTCAAATGTTGTATTATTAATTTAAGCCAATCAAATAGTGTTTTATGTCTCACTATAATATAATATCAATATTTGTTTATTACCATTAAACATAGATTAATATTTAAATGATGAAATATGTATGTCTAAATTTGAATTATTAATAGTTTAGTCTTTTTTTTCTCTATGAAATTTTATTCAAGTGGTGTACTAATGTATAAAAAAAGATTTCATTAGAAGTTTGAGAAAGAAAATAAAGAGAGATTTGAAATATCGAAAAACTTGAATATTTATTTTTTTATCTTTTTCTTAAAATATTTTTTAGCTTTATTAACTTTGTTTTATTAATGTTTACAAAATTAATAGTTGATTTGGATAACATGAATTTGTATTTATGTATAGTACATGTATAATTGTGTAATATTTTATATAATTATTTTGCTTTCACCCATTTGTTATGTGGTACTTTAATGTTAAATTTATACAATTATTTTTTTTAAAAAATATTTGATATTAAAGAAATGAAAATATATGTCATTTTTATATTGAATATTTGATAATATCATATTTTTGAGATTTTTATTTTTTATTAAAAATTAACTAATTGATTTCAAAAAAAGTAAGAAGGCAAGGTATGAATGGGATGTTGAAGAGACAAAAAGTTTATACCTTATGAGAAGAGGATTTCGATAGATTTTTACTTTAAAAAATGAGATGATATATTAGAGAAGAAATGGGATTGGGGAGAGATGCGTTTTGAGATCTCATACTCATTCCTAAAGAAAAATGTTCATCCTCATCTCTATATCTAAATTCAAACTCAAGAGTTATCAAACTTTCGTATCATCCTCACCAAATACGGGTTTACCTATTTTTTTACTATTTTAATATTAATTAATTTTTATAAAATAATAAAAGATTATGGTAAAGGAAGCATAATATTATCAAATATTCAATATTAAAAGAAGATATTCACGTTTCTTTAATATCAAATATTTAGAAAAATTATAAACATTTCAAATTAGAGTACCGAATAAAATTTTATGGGATCCAAAATATTTATTAAAATTGCAGATGTTAATGAATAAAAGTTGATAACATTAAAAAATAATTTTAAATATAAAAGGAAAACAAATATTCAAATTAAAAAAATATTTTAAATGTATCTTTACTTTCATTCCTTAAATTATAATGAAATCTCTAGTTTAATACATAATAAAAATTATAATACACCGGTTGAACAAAAAGCACACAAAAAATATATATTAAACTAACAATTATTGTAATTTAACATATATTTTTCATCTTCTTAAGTTCAATATATGTTGGATGGTGATAAACAAGATTCATGACAATCACATTATATTATTATATATTATAGAATATGAAATTTAGTTATACAATTGTAGTAATAAAATTACACTTATGATAATGAGTTAGGAAAGAAAAATAATTATATAAAAATATAAGTATTTTACATGATAAAATAAACAATAAATAAAAACAAAAAAAAAAGTAAAAATGATCAAGTATGTGTCTTAAAAACAATTTGATAGAATATTCAATGAAATCATTCAAATAAAATTAAATATATAATTAAAAGTATGATAAGATAAAAGGTAACTTAGATATCTAAGTAAACTTTTTAGATATCAAATTAGTTCAACTGTTGATAGTAATATTTTTCTTTTAAAAAAACAAATTCAAATGAAACAAAAATTAAGAATAAGAGAATATAAAAGATAAGTTTTTTATATTACCTAACAAATTAAGGGTTCACACTATTGAGCACTTAAAATGAAAGTTAAACATCATGTGAAAAAAAATAAACAATAAATAAAAATGTTAAAAAGGAGTTTGGATATCCAAATGTAAGATTAAAATATTTAATTGACTTATACATCATTTAAACATAACTGCATCAAGGTTGTGATAAGAGAAAAAATATTTTTGAGATGTGAATGAATTTCATGACAAGTCACAAGAAGAGAGAAAAAAGTGTGTAGGTGAAAGAAAAACAAATATTATAAAATATATATATATATATATATATATATATAAATAAAAAATCTACTAATAATTTTTCCAACATATTTTAATGGACTTAATTAAAAAATACTTGTGTTAATTACATATCTCCGATATTGTAGAGAAGACTTGCTGTAGGAGTGGTAGTGGCAGTCTTCCTCGTGGAAGAAAAACAAAAAGTGGAAACTGCTCAAAGCTTATAAGCCATTAATTATGACTCTTAGTCTTCCATCACATTCATGGTTTTGGAAAACATGCAAGTGCTTTGAATTTTCCCCATGATATAAGGTGGGGAGAGAAAAGACAACAAATTCTAACATATACTGAAAATCACTTTGGAAAAATCAAAAGTTCCAAAAGTCCACTGAAAATGGTGATAATTGTCAACTATGCTACTTTAGCTGAATGTGCGCAACTAAATATAAACACGGGTGCCCTGAGAAAAATGATAACACGAGTAAGACTTTGTCACCAGTTTTGTAAACATCCACAGGAAATTGTGGCAAGTCTTTTAGACCTTAAGTGGTCAACAATAAAAAGACAAATATCTATATGGAAAAAAAATGCAACATTGAAAGAGATGAGCACCGGAAAAGACAAATATTAACAAAAAATATGAATGCCAGCTAGCTTGCACATTCTGCCTTTCACAAAGAACTAATTTGAGATTAAAAGTTTAAAATGTTAAAAATGTTTTTACTGCGTTTATACAAAATATGTTGTAAAGTTGACTTGAACTATTTATTATCAACATCAAAATCAAATCAAGAATATGATTAGATAGTAAGGTATTCACAAAATCATATGGGATCGTAACATGAATAATGAATTTTACTTTTTATAATAGTAAAAACAACAAATTATTAAAATAAAAGCATTTTCTCTCTCAAATCTTCATCAAAGTTAAGATTAAAAAATTAATCAGTTTACTTCATCAAACTTAAATTCAATTACTATAAACTATTCAAATTAAAATGAAAATTAAAGGGATTTTCATTAGTTCTATCTTCTTCATAAATCATGTCATAAAGAACATTCTTCTCCTCAAGTAATAGGATAACAAAAATATCATCTTATTCCCTACCACTTCTGACTTGACCTTCAACCAAGTGTTCATTATCTCCTTTTCAAGCATAAACAACATTAAGAATGTGTCGATGCTCACTTTCAACTCTACACTTTTGTTGAGGTATTTAAGGACAACTTGTTTGATGAATAATAACATTGGAGGCATAAAATATCTTTAAATAAAATTTGGCCCATTGTCAGAAAGAAGTATTTTTTCTTTAGAGTAAAATTGTTTTTCAACTAAGGCAATGAAGTTTTGAATATTAACTTGAACTTCTGCTTTCTTTTCAATAAAACAACCCAAGTAAATCTATTAAAACCATCAATACCATAAATAAAAACTTTTAAAAAAGACCTCAAATATCCATGTGAATGAGATTAAAATTTTTTGAAGCTCTACTGTCACTAAGGAATATGATAGTTATTTTTTTAGCTAAGTGACAAATGTCACATGAGTCATTATTATGATTTGAAATAAAAGCAAATTACTCATGTAAATTATTACGTATTTTGTCTGCAAGTTTCCTGAGAAAAAATGCCAAAGATTGTTGTTGATGATGGTAGAAAGGAAAAAGTTGTTGACAAAGGGGACATGAGGAGTGAGGCTGACTAGGTGGTAGAGCCCTTGTTATATCTTATCCAAACTAACCATCCTTATTGTGCTTACCTTCTATATTTAGCAAAAAAGACCAAAAAAGTTAAATTAGACTTGAAAGAGTTTTTGAAATAGAAAAAAGATTAAATATAAAATCATGGACACAAAACACATTATAGATTATAAAACTATGAGCAAAATGAACAATGCCAAAGTAATATGAAGTAACTATGGAGTCATCGGGTAAATGATTATTAATGGATTTTATTTTTGAAAAGACTTGAAAATTTTTTAGAGAGCAAGTAATTTGGTGAGTTCCTCCAGAATAAAAAATCAAAGGAAAGGAATTATATAAAGAATAAGAATAGGGGACATGAGAAGTTTGTTGTGTGATATTGGAAAAATTGGAAAACATGTTACCACTAGGACCAAAAAATTCATGGGGCCTTTTTGTATGAGATTGGCCTGAGTGGAAGACTAAGGCTCATTGTTGTTGGCACCGGTTGAGGCTTGTTGGATTAGAGTTGTTGTAGATTGAAGCCAGTAAGAGAATCTCCATATGATTGAAGCCATAACGTTATGATATTTGAAATTTTAATTGTTGAATGGCCAAAAAAGAAAGAAATCATTCACAAGAAGCAATACAGTCTGATCAATTGTCAAGAACTTTCAAAGTGAAGAATGACAATAATATTAGAAGATATGAAGATAGACAAAAGAAACAAGAAAGAAGACACAGAGAGTAAAAGACAGAAGAAAAATGATGTTTTGAAATACTGTCAAATCCATTTTTGAAGAGAAAAGGAGAAAAGAGAAAAGAGGGAAACACTCTCAAAGTTTACATTGTCATATCTATCTTTGCTAGTGACTGATATTAATCAATATAAATCCATCACTGTGTGAAGCGAACCCTGTGAGCTTTATAATGACTTTCCTGCGTGAAAGATTATTATTTTGATTGTACTTGAAGTTCTTCATATTAGGGAGAGATCGAGACTTGATACCTGAAAAGATAGGTACTACTTATAACCTATATAGGTTAGTACTTGTGATATCTAGAGATATTAAACTAGTACCTATAGAGGATTGACTTGTGATACCTAAAGAGGTGAAACTCATTATAACCTGGAGAGGTTGATATTCGTGCTAGTCAAAGGTGTTGAGTAGTGAATTTCTTAAGCAATTGGCTTAAGAGACTAAAGGTAGCCTTAATCGGGGTGAATATAAATCCTTATGTGTACTTTTCTACTCTATACACTTAACATTAATTATATTTATTATATTATGTTTATGTGAAAAGAATGTCAAATGTCTGCAAGCTCTATTCAACCTCTTTCGTCTAGAGCCAATTTACACCAATTAGTGATATCAGAGTCAGCCTCTAGGGGATTTCCTAACAGAAGTATAGGATAGATCCTCGTAGGCAACATAGAGAACAAATAACATATTAGAGTTTGCCCACCAGCCTTCAAAGAAAAGAAGTATGGTCTATGGAAATAAAAGATTATGTCATTCCTAACAGCAATAAATTCTAATATGTCAGACATGATCAATAATGGCATTCCCACATTGATTAATGATAGAGGAAAAATGCTTCCAAGAAGTACTTGGGGAAAAAACAGAGATACAAAGCTAAATTAAATACCAAGGCAAGGCACACTCTATTGTGTGCAATACCAATAGACAAAGTTCTAAATGTCCTAAATATTGTCATTGCCAACGAGATGTGGAAAGCTATTGCACTATCTCACGATGAATCCTTGAAGAACTTTGAAAACTAAAAATCAAACCTAGAGAAACATTCAAATCTCATGGCAGAAGTAGAAGACAAATCTTTACCAAACAATGAAAATGGAGGAGAGGTAACAATATCTGATTTAAGCTCTGTTATGACTAATTTTGATGGGATTGTTAATTCACATAAAGTCTTAAGCACTAGTGCAAATTTGACATTTTACTTCGCCTTATAGGCCTCGGTTATAACGAAACCGAAGCCTATAAGGAGGCAGTGGCATTTTTGTGATTTCGTCCAACTATATTGCCTCAAGTGTCTGAAAACCGGTGCAGTAAAGGGACTTTAGGCCTCAGTTACAAAAGAATTGAAGCCTAAAAGACAGCCCAATAAGCAAAATTTCAAAATTGCCACCAGCGTCAACAATTTTGGCCTCGAGTGTTTAGGGACCGAAGTACTAAAGGGACTTTAGGCCTCAGTTATTAATTGAATTGAGGCCATAAAGCCTGTTAAATTCCCAAATCGCGAAACCCTTTCACTATCCATCGTCTTCTTAAAACTCTTTACACGCAAAACCCCTTTTTCGCTCTTTCTGGCACCATCATTGTCCAGCTTCATCGCCGACCAGCTACAACTACTGTTCGTCGTGCATCGTCGCCTCCGTTGCGCCATCCATTGTCATCGATTAAATCGTTGCCTCTCGCTACCGGTGAGTTCGAAAAATGGGTTTCCCTTCGCATTTTGTTTTTTTTTTTTTTGCGTTTTTATGTTGCTTTGGGGTTCACGGATTTATGAGTCAAAACACACCATTATAACTGTGTGGGTTGAGTGTGAATCTGAGGCATTAACTATTGTTGTGAACCTAATGGTTGTGACTGTTGTGAATGAGGTAGCAACAAATTTGATGAATTTTGTTGTGATTGTTGTTGTATTGGAACCTTTGGTTGTTGCAGCATATGTGCAGAGTGATGACTTGTCTGTCTCCCGACGATTGGCCAACCATTGTGATGAAAAACTATCGCGTCTCTCGACGACCACCACTGCTGCAAGAGCTCCAGATTTTTTACAGAATGGCTTCGGTTCACATTAGAACCGAGGCAGAAGAGTAACTTTATGGCTTCGGTTCACACCCGAGGCCAAAAACCATCTCCTTTTGGCCTCGTTCTAATATGCCTCGATTTTGGAACCGGGGCCAAAAGCCCTTACTGCACTGGTGAAGTAAGATGTATATAGAATTAAACTTAACATAAATGCAAGAATAAACTTACTAAATCCTTTAATGAGAAAACTTGTTATTCTCCATAATAAATTAGGAATGAAATGCAAAGAAAGAAACACAAAATGTAAATATGGTAAACCAAAGTTATGTTTGCATCCTTTCAATAATGACCTGACTTAAAAAACTTAAAATAAAAACCTGGCATAATATTTGCTTGCATGTGTATAACATTAGATATATATGAAGCTCAACTTAAAGGACTCAAAGATTCATGGGAAACAAAGACAAATTTATTATGGTTCATAGAAAAATCTTTACCTGACTAGTCTTACAAAAGGAAAGGAAAATGAGTATCTTTGGAGAAAAATCCCCTATGAAATTTTTTGCTCTTGGTAAGTTTATGGTTTCTCATGAATTTAGAAATAAGGGCTAGGATAGTGTAATAGGAGACAATTAACCCGACAGAATCCTTAAGGAATAGTTCTTAGAAAGTCTGGACAAGATAATGTTTATCATATCAAGTGTAGGACTACCCAAGGCTGTTTGACTCATTAGACGCCATAAGCATTAGATATCCTAAACGAGCATTGCATTAGATGATCTAAGTGATAGAGGTCATACCCCATCAATTAAAATAGATAAAATGTAGTATATGAAAGTGAACCAAGTCGTCTCCCAACAACCAATGTTCTTGTTCAAAGCTTCAATTTCGAGATTCAACACAAAGATGGGGGGTTTGGCAGATTCAATATGCTAATTAACAGATTAAATTAAATGCGACAATGATTGAAAATGTATTGACATCCTTGATTCAAACACAATTTCACTTATCATAGGCCACCAAATTAACACTTCCTTCTCTCAATCTACTAGAAAATCATCCACTAAGCGAAAATTAAAATCCAGCTTCATTATGCAATTAAGCAATGCACAAATCCTTAAATTCGTGACAGCCAAGCTACATACATTAAGCATGAACATAGCTTAACCCAAACACATGCAATTACTCTGTAAATTAAGCACAAACAGATTCATCACATGCATTCTCGAATTCAGAAAAAAGAGACATGGCAGATTTCACAAAACAAGCACAACCTCAAAGCTTCATTGCATTTTTTATCAAGGAGTCAATACACGAATTTAGCTAGACATGGAAAATAGAATAATCAAGCACTTCAAAATTTGAAACAGAACATCAAAAATCAAAAAAGCCTAACTTATGAATTCTGAAAACGCAAATCAAGAGCAAAAGAGAGATTTCAAAACTTCAATGGAATGTAAAATGGTGCTGTGATATATAAATCCAAAAACTTCCATCAATGGGTGTTGTTCCAAGTCAAACAAAATCCACAAAATGAGCTGCCCAACCTAGAAAATGAATTCAAAACGTAAAACCCTCATTGGGTGCTGTCAAATGTGCATAAAAATGGTAAAAACTAGGCAAAAATGTGAAAAATAGCAAGGAGCACCTCCATGGACAACCACCAAAGCTTAGGGAACAAAAATGGAGCTTTGAGAGAGTGGAGAAGAAGACAATGCGGTTGGGTGCATGGAAAGAGACCTAATTTTCGTGGTCCCCTCAAATCTGCCAGCATTATTTACAAAAATGTCATTCTGCCACTCAGAATTACAAAAATGCCACTACTAGGCCTCAAGTGTTGGCCCATTCACTCAGATGACGTGGAAATGACGTGGAAATGATGTGGAAATGATGTGGCAACTCTCTTCAACTGAATATTAATGTCGAAGCTCCAAAATTGCTTCACCCAAATACTTAAAAATAATTAAAAACAAAAATTAGGCAAAATAATGTGAAATTAGTCCAAATTCGGAATAGTAGCCCAATAAAACCCAACAGATGAAAACACACTAAAGATGAACAATTAAGCACTGAACAACTGTCAAATGGGTACACAAAGGCTAGTGGAATAGGGGAAAATAATGACTCATCACTAAGCGATTAGACTCTTTATACATCAAATGATCTTAGCATAAGACAATGACCTTCCTGGTCCATTGTTAGCTTTCCATTTTTTACTTCTTTTTCTTCAATAAAAATCTCTTTTTAGTTTTTTGTAATTTGTAATTTTCTAGAATTAGAATAGATTTTAATTTTAGGTGTAAAAATAGAGTTTTGTAAAAATTATTGGTAAAATTTTGTCTTTAAATGCCATATGTGTTTAAAAAATTATACATTAACTATAAGAAAATTGTGATTTACCTATAGATAATTGCATACGAATTTGAATTTATAGGTAAACTACATACAAATTTTATCCAAAGATATGTAAATTTGAGTTACATACGGATATTTTTGCAAGTAACGCGAAAAAATTTTTCCTATCGAATTTTCATACATAAAATTCTTATAAAATTTGGCACGTTAGAGCAACAATTTTCATGAAATCTTCCCACGTTCACGAAATAATTTTTTTCTAACCCTTTCATACCCTAGAAATGTTTTGTAACATTAGCAAGTTGAAATCCTAAAATCTCTAATAAGTCAAAATCTTCAAATAGCAAACTATTGTAAAGGACCTTGAAAGTCTTGAAAAGCTCAAGTTCAAAGCCAATTGAAAGATTCCGGAGAAAAACATTCCCTTGACGTAGTCAAAGGCGACGAGGCCCTAGTGGCCCTTCTTGGTGACACAATGAATGGTGTCAATGGTGTGGAAGAGCCACCTTTTCTCTTCGGAGTACTTTATGAGGTTTCAAGGAGGAGTTGTACATCTTAGAGTGAAAGTTCTCGATGGCAATCTATAAGTCATAAAAGGTGCGACCCTTAAGGACTTTGACATTCATCAAAAAAACACTTGGTGAGATTTTCAAGTACAATGTCATTGTACGCAGCGAAGAAGGTTAGGCACTTATCGTTGGTAAGAGTGTTCCAATTCAGAAATTGAAAGCACTTTAGGATTGGAAATGGAGAGAAAGAAAGATATTTAGGTTTTTAAGATTGGGGTTAGGGTTTGAGATTCACTAGTGCAGATTTGATATTTTACCTTGCCTTATAGGCCTCAGTTATGGCGGAACTGAAGCCTATAAGGAGGCGGTGGCAATTTTGCAATTTCAGCAACCTATATTGCTTCGGTTCTACAAACAACCGATGTCGTAAGCAGCTTTAGGAACCGAAGCCTATTAGGCAGCCCAGAAATGAAAATTTTAAAATTGGCGCCAGCGAGAACACATTTGGCCTCGGTTGCTTTTTGACTGAGGCAATATTTGGCAGTTTTAGGCCTCGGTTGAAATAGAACTGAAACCTATAACCCTGCCCAGAAACCCTAATTTAAAAATTTCATCAGCGCCGCCCCTTTGGCTTCGGGTCCCCTTCGACCGAGGCCATTGAACCACTTTAGGCCTCTGTTTTTTGAATAACCGAGGCCATAAAGCCTGTTAAAATCCCCAAATCGCGAACCCCAATCACTATTCATCTTCTTCCCTAATTCTCTTCCTACGACGAAATCGATCTCCAGATATTCTCTCAA
>Ga0099822_1004928_pt1 | contig 17437 bp, 5 predicted proteins | sample CowpeawhiteBW_FD_76839 | JGI IMG/M metagenome (GOLD analysis project Ga0099822, IMG submission 76839) | Root nodule microbial communities of legume samples collected from California USA - Cow pea white BW | ecosystem: Host-associated > Plants > Roots > Nodule | place: USA: California | collected...
AAATTTTATATATTTATATTTTATATATTTTTATATATATATATATATATATATATATATATATATATATATATATATATATATATATATATATGCATTCCAAACAAGGTATTAATTTATTAATTTATTTATAATTATACTTCAAAGAATTCACATAGTAATACTAATATTTACCTCTCATGATTATCTTATCATAAATATCCATCTTATGATAAGGAAAAACATACATAGAAAACCAAATTTTTTTATTTAAAACAACCAAATCCTAACTAATTTTTAATAATTAAATAAATATAAATTAAATATTATATTATTATTATATTAAATATTTTTAATTAAGGCAATAATACTGTAGATGATTCTATTAGAAAAATCGGTGGATAAATATAATAACTATAAATAAACGTCACAACTATTTTATATTTAAAATTTATTTGGCTACATAGATCAATGTCAAGTTTAGGTATTTCATTTATTGTATTGATATATAATTAAATTATATATTATGATTCAAGTTTTAATTGTTGTAAATTGAAATGTCTCACAATGTTCATATTTTTTTGGTATTAATTTAGTTTGATTAACTTTTATTTATTAGAAGATAAACTTTGTTAACACAATATATTTATTTTAATATTGTTAATCTATTATTAATATAAGTTTGTTAATGTATATGCATTTATATTATATTAACTAGGGAAAACACAAGCGCGACAATACAAACGCTTTGGACATTACCGTATTTTATAATTAAGTTTTAAAATAGTTATTAAATATAAAATAAAAAAAATAAAATATATATACAAAAGAAGATTTTAGATAATCGTTAAAGACAATAAAGATTTGTAAAATAACAGTTAAAGATAAATTATTTACAAAATAATCACTTTTTAAAATAATAATTAAGAGTAAAACTGAACAAATAAAATGTGGATACAAAAGTGGGTACCTTCTTTATATATTGTTATAAATATATAATTAATTTTTAAAATAGTTGTTAAATGTAAAATTAGAAAAATAAAATATGTACACAAAAAAAGTTTGTAAAATAACCGTTAAAGACAAAAGAGAATTTTAAAATGACAGTTAAAGATGAATTATTTATAAAATAATTAATTTTTAAAATAATAGTTAAGGATAAAATTAAAAAAAAAACAAAATGTGAGAGTATGATCTTTAGCACAATAACTCAATTTGAAAATATATTATTGAATTTAAAGATCTTATTAAATTTAAATTTAAATATTACATGCTAACAAATAACTTGAAAAATAAAATTTAAAATACAGGTGATTTATGATTAATATTTTACAAATACAGGTCGACCCCGACAATTAAATGTACGCAATTCATTCTTACTGAAAATTGAAATTTGACTTTTTGAAAGTTCTTACTGACATGATTGTTGAAGTCCAGGTAACATCTCATATGTCTCTTCTATAGCTAGATATGAAGACACACCCCACAACACCATATAGTATCCGTCTAGGAGAATTAATAATTAGGTAAGGCAATATTTGTGTCTCATAATAATCTATTATTATTCTGCAGTAACAATTTATTTCTTTAAAATATAAGATATTAACTATTACGGTATAAGATGTTAACATAAACTTACTTGGTGTGATTAACGATGGTTGTAATGTTCTTTATTTAACTAAAAGCAATGTAGTAAAGGAAAACACACTTGTGCGACTCTTCCTTGTTGAAACCAATTGGGACTCGTGTTTTTCCTCTCCGACCCACCATAATACCTTGAGTGTTTCAATTCTCTCTTTTTCTTTTCACTTTCATGCTGTCACGTCTTCTAAATATGATCTAGCACGTGTTTACCTTTTCTTTGATGACAACCCAAAAACAATTTTAATTACTACAAAAATTTCACACCAATAATTCATAAATATAATTATATAAAATTTGATGCACCTTCTTTAATCCAAAATCATAAATAATCTTTGTAATTTTTTATATACATTTTCACCTAAGATATTACCAATTTATATTGAAATTCATAATCAGAGACTCTTATAAATAAAGAATACAACTTCTATTACCTCTTTGTGTTGTCATAAATCAAGAAAAAGATAAATTATGTTTTCCTTGTTTGTTTTACCCACAGCCGTGTTTTGTAATGGACAAAATTGCCTTTTACTTATATAAATGCATGTAATCTAAAAATCTAAAATTATTGATTTGGTGGTGTACGACCACAAGTATTCTCTTCTCGTGATGCAACATGATATTTACAATTTTTTTTTTTCATTTCATCATTTTCTATATATAGTAATAAAATATTGTGGACTCTAGTGATCATTATATGTTTATTTGGTAAAATTGAGCGTTATTGGTTCGTTCAGAGAGCCCGGGAACTGTATATCGTAAGCGTTGGTTCTATTACTAATGCTCGTGGAACTCGTGGATACCGGTGGCTCGGGGGCATTGGTGTGCTGACCATTTTTTGTTGCTGACTCGAGTATTCTCTCGCATGTTGGTGCGACAAAAAATGGCTAAGAATCCTGTGAAATACTCTGTGGTATGTATGTCTTGTCTGTGAAATGAGATTTTTGTGAATTAGGTTTGTTCTCAATGTTACTAATGCAGGTTGACGCGTTCACCGATTCAGCTTTCAAGGGAAACCCCGCAGCAGTGTGTTTCTTGGAAGAAGAGAGGGACGAGGAGTGGTTGCAAGCGGTTGCCACCGAGTTCAATGTCCCTGTCACCTGTTACTTGACTCGCATTAAGGGAACCTCTACCAATCCACGTTTTCACTTCAGATATTTTACTCATCTTAACGAGGTCAATTTTTCACACAGTATTTTATAAATGTTGTTATTGTCTTCTAATCAGAGATTCATCTTAGAAAATTGTTTATTCACTTACGTCTTTAGTCGTGTTTTTCTATTGCACACGATGACAAGAAACTTTATCGGTAAAAGTTAGGGACCACACAGTATGCACATGCACTCTCTTGCGGTTCACGAAGTTTTCTGCATTCTTGTTTTGTTTGATGATGTTCAATTTTGAGCCCCTCTTGGTTGCAAATATGTTATTTGAGAATCCAAACATCACTATACAGGTTAAAATTTGTGGCCATGCCACATTAGCCGCTGCACACAAACTATTTTCGTCTGATTTTGTGGACACCAATATTATCGAGTTTGATACTCTATCTGGAGTAGTGACTGCCAAAAAGATCACAGCCATTGATAAATGTAATGGTGCCTCCAACTTGCAAAATGGTGTAGTTCGTGATGGATTTTATATCGAAGTAGATCTTCCTGCTCACCCTATTATAGAATGCAACTTCGATGAGACTTCACAAATTTCAGGGGCATTGAATGGTGCTTCAATTATTGATATAAAGAGGACACAAATCGGTGATGACATACTGGTAATTCTTATACCGTATCCCTTCTATTTTTATTATTGATAATAATATTTTGATTTATCCCTCTAATTACTTTTCAATTATTTATTTTAATTTTTTAATAATATAATATAATAATTTAAAAATAATTAAAGTAATAAATTAAAAATAAATAAAAAAAATTAATTAAAATATTATTATGTCTTTATTATTTCCTAATTCCTATGGGTTACAGCTCAATTACTTCCTGGCATCGGGTGAAGACACTTTTCACCGATGCTACCTTTTATGCATCCTTCCTACTATCCTATGATGTAGTACGGATAGAACACATGACACGTAATTTAAAAAGAAAAAAATGTCACGGAGACACATATGACATATCTATATATTATATTATTTTGAATAATTTAATTTAACAATTAATATTAATATTTTAAAATCCATCTATTCGATATCCAAAAAGGAGACACACCATTTGAGACGTGTGAGGCTTCATAAGTGTGTGTTTCGAACAACATGAAGACATGGAGCCTTAAGAAGTTTTATCATTTCTCTTAGGTTGTAGTTAGATCTGGAGAAAATGTGACAGAAGTAGAGCCCCAATTTGATGCAATAAGTAAATGTCCTGGAAGGGGGGTGATTGTTTCGGGAGTTGCTCCTCCAGGGTCAGGATTTGACTTCTACAGCCGGTTCTTCTGCCCAAAAGATGGAGTGAATGAGGTAATTATTAATGTTCCTACGATTACATTTTGAAGGGAAGTCCATTTGGATGAATGAGATGGTATTTATGACAGGATCAGGTGTGTGGGAGTGCACACTGTGGGTTGGCATCGTACTGGAGCAAGAAGTTGGGAAAATGTGATTTCAATGCTTATCAGGTATTTTCCTTCTCTGGTTCGTTGTGATTATCTTTGTTATTATGGCACTAACAAGTAAATTACACTCGAGCAGGTATCAGCCAGAGGAGGAATTCTGAAAATTCATTTTGATGAGAAAAGGCAAAGAGTGCTTTTGCGTGGGAAGGCCGTAACGGTGATGGAAGGGTGGGTTATGGTCTAGTTCTCTCCCTACCACTACAGAATACGTACTTGTTCACTTCAATAAAGCGTCTCTTCTCTTTATTGCTTGCTTGTTATGATAACTTCATGTGTTAGTTTGGATTGTTGTGATATATTGTCTTACGCGGTGGACCATCTCCAATTTCGTACTTTACTTCCATAAATAAAATCTTACAATTATTTTAATTATTTTTTTAATCTCAATTTAAGAGTGAATTTCAAATTTAATCCATAAGTATCCAAATTTATAATTATCCGAGTTTATGTTACTTTAAATATATTGTAATGAATTTATGTCAAATTTAAATTCATAATTTTTCATTTTAAGTCTAATTCATTTGATTAGATTTATATCGGATGATTTTTTGAATTTTGAAAATTTAAAATCTAAGACAAATTTCATTCAATTCAAGTCGTGAAATGTTAAGTCACATATGACTAAATCAAGTTGGGTCAAGTTCATACAAGATCAAGTCAAGATAGGTTCGAGTCATGCAAGGTTAGGTCAGAAAAAGTCCAAGACAAGACAAGTTGGATTGACTCCACGTCAAAGTCAAGTTATGCTAGACTAGACCTAGGTTAAGTTGGGTCAAGCCAAACCTAAGTTAGATTGGATTAAGCCAAATTCAAGTTAGGTTTGATCAAACCAAGTCAGACCTAAGTCAAGCTAGGTTAGGCCAAATCAAGGTTACTCTTAGCTAGGTTGTTCAAGTCATTTTAGATTGGGTTACAAGTTGGTCAGGTTGCATTGAGTTGGACTCAAATCAGGCCGAATTAGGGCCAAACCCAACTTGGGCCAAGTCAATAGATCCTAGGTTAAGCTAAGCCAAGTCAAGTTGATTTGAGTGGAGTATTCAAGTCAACTCGGATCCACATCAAATTGAGTAAGCTTGAACTTAGGCCAAGTTCAATCATCCCAAGTCCACTTAAAGTTGAATCAACACGACCCACTTCAGGTCGAATAAGCTCAAACCCAATTTGTGTTAAGTTAGGGCACACACACAAAAGAAAGAATAGATTTGAGACCAAGTTAGGCCAGGTTGGGTTAAGCTAAAACGAGTCATGCCAAAGTCAAGTTAAGTTGGACAAGGCTTAGATTGAGCCAAGTCAACCAAGATCCACATTTAGTTTAGTGGGCTCCAATCCATATTAGCTTAAGTCGATGCAAGGGTCAATTGAGTTGGCTTAATCCTAGGTCAATCCGTATGTAATAATGTGTAGATAATTCAATTTCTTGTAGTAACTTGGTCCACATCAAGTCGAGTTAGAACAAGCCATGCCAAGCCAAATTTGATCTAGACTTAGTCAAACAAGCTAGAGCAAGTGTGTAAGGCTCAAGTTAGGTTAAGTTAAGCTCGACCCAAGTTGAGTTCAACCCAAGCTATTTTTTTTATTTATGTCAATCAAAATCTATCGCATTTATTTCTTCAACTAACGCTAATCAAGTTTTTTAGGCTAACCATGTTAGATTTTTTTTCTACAATAGCACCTTTACCTTCTTTATTTTCATATGTAACACATTGTTCTCCATATTTAATTGTATAGCAGAATTTTAAGTTTAGGTCAGAATTCAGTCTCCAAAGAATGGAATTCTAGTCCATCGTGGTCGAAATACCAGCCGAAATTTAGTTTTCCTAAAATTGAATACTGAACTAGTTTTTAAATTTTTATTTTATTTTTGAATTTTACTAAAACAAAGGAGAAGGAAAAAAAAGTTATATGTTTTTGTGATGAGAAAATATTTATTTATATTGTTGGATTTTGTTAAATTATACTTTTTAAATATATTTTTTATTGTTTAAATATGGTAGAAGAAAACAAAATTGGAGAGAAGAAGAAAAGTTCTCACCTTTATGGTGTTCTACACGATGTTCATGAATCCCACATGAAAACATCCATCCAACATAGAAAAACTACAAACAAAAGTAGTTAAATATAGTAGAAGAACAAAAAATCACAAAAAAGAAAAAAAAAATATTACCATTTTGGTGTTCATCACGATACTCATGAATTTGAGAGCAAAACATCAATCCAACACACAAATTCAATAAAAAAAAGTAATTAAATATGGTAAAAAAACACAAATAAAAAAAAGAACAAAAAACTAACACAAAATCGAAGAAAAGAACAACATTAGTGTAACAGAGATGAAGAACAAAGAGTGATTAATTAAGAGAGAAGAAAAAAAAGTCTGAGAAATAAAAAGGAAGAGAGGAGGCTGAGAGGAGGCTGAGAGAAGTAGAAAAATGAGACGAATTTTATTTCAGCTCAGAACAAATATTAAATAGGCATTATTTTTTTTTTTGGGTAAAAACAATTTGAATGTATTTGTTAAAAAAATAATAAAATATTACAAATTTTCTCATTATTAGATTCTCAATTATATATTAGATTAGATTTCTATAAAAAGATGGTGAGGTGACCGTAAAATTTACATATAATATTATATATAATAATTTTAACTTGCCAAATGATTACAGGATTTTTCAACTTGAAAAGCTATAATTGAGTATTTAAAAAGAACTATATTTTATTTTATTTTAAATTAACTTAAGTAAACTTTAAAAGGATTTAAAAAAAAAACTATATAATTATATTTTAAATTGACTCAAGTAAACTTTAAAAAGATTATATTACTGTATTTTTAAAATTGAAAAACTTGACCAAATATATAGACAACAAAATAAATATGAGAAATATACATATAAATATATATATATATATATATATATATATACACGACCGAAACTGCAATGATGTAGATGTGTTTCTAACACTACCCAATATGCAGTTGTTGGTTTTCTAAGTACAGAATATCCACTAAATTAAATTGTTGGAAAAATTTCTATCGTTTGTTTTCGACAAATTTCTATTGTAGAAGTTCCCTACCTTCCTACCTACTCTCTTTGGTCTTTCCTACCTACCCGAGATGGTACTACAACATATAAGTGGACTGCAATCATTTTTCTTTTCGGTGGCTGCTAGAGCGTTGACCCGTTTAACAGTTCAGACTCGAGAACTGATAGCCCCGTTTCTTCTTCTCTATCCTCTTCTGCGTTAGAAATTCTGTTGTGTTCTTCTGTTTGGCGTGTTTCTATATGGCAAAGAAACCTGTCAAATACTTTGTGGTATGTTGGTGTGTTTGAAGTGTTTGTTGTTAATTGTTATTAGTGCAATGTTGTGAATTGGGTTGTGTGGTCAAATCGACTTGTCTGAGTTTATAAACAGGTGGACGCATTCACTGAGGTACCATTCAAAGGGAACCCTGCGGCAGTGTGTTTCTTAGAGGAAGAGAGGAACCACCACTGGTTGCAAGCTGTAGCTGCTGAGTTCAACATCTCTCAGACGTGTTTCTTAACCCGGATTGTTGACTCTGATAATAACCCTCTTCACTCTCTCGATGCCACCTCCAATCCCCGTTTTCGCCTCAGATGGTTTACTCCTATTACTGAGGTCAGTTTTCTCAAATTCGACAAAATGCTTTGGTGGAACCATTGATAACATTATCTGGGTTACCCTTATGCAGGTTAAACTTTGTGGCCATGCCACATTAGCTGCTGCACACACACTCTTTTCATCTGGTTTGGTGCATACCAATATTATTGAATTTGTAACGCTATCTGGGCTATTAACTGCAAAAAGAATCCAAGCAATCAATATCTCCGGTGCCTCAAACTTGCAAAATGGTGAAACTGAGGATGGTTTTTACATTGAATTGGATTTTCCTGCTGATCCTGTAACAGATTTCAACTTGGATCAAACATCACTACTTTCTAGGGCCTTGATCGGTGCTTCCATAATTGATATAAGGAGGACCCAAGTTACAGATGACTTACTTGTAATTCTTAAATCTTCTCTCTTCCATATTTACCACACCCATGATAAATATTTCCCAGAAAACAGAATATCCTTGCGTATGAGGAAGACCATATTATCGTCATTATGTTTTAGATTCAAATTCATACTATCAGCTAACTTGCTTGATTAATGAAGAACAAATGTGTTATATATCTCATGTTACTTTTCTCTGCTGTGTTTTTAGCAATTGGTGCGCACTGAACATTATGAGACTTATTTAATTTCCTAGGTTGTCGTCAAATCTGGGGAAAATGTCACAGAAATAAAGCCACAGCTCGATGCAATAGTTAAATGTCCCGGAAGGGGAATAATTGTTTCGGGGATTGCTCCTCCGGGATCTAAATTCGACTTCTACAGTCGATTCTTCTGCCCAAAATTTGGAATCAATGAGGTTTGTGGATGAGATATTATGATTGTTATATTATATTTCTCTACTTGCGTTGGTGAGTTCTGCTTAATTATTGTGCCGTAAATATAGAAAGCAGAGCTAATGTAAAGTGTTGATTGACTTTTAACTCAACCATACTTATGCAATTTTTGAACTACATAATCCGTTAAAACTCTAGTTCTATTTCCTGTTGTTTGACCCTAATGCTATATATCACGTATCAGATCTGGGATCTAGTTTCACTTCTTTTAATTAAACGAAAGGAACTTTGGATCAAGATATAGACTATTTAATGTGCTACGTATTTTTACAAGGTCCACACTTAGGTCACTTAATGGAATGGGAAGGATATAAAAAGCAAGAGCAAGCATCATTGAAGTCCATTTTGTAGAAAATATAATAAGTGAGACAATGTTACTGGTCTTAACTTTCAGGATCCTGCTTGTGGGACTGCACATTGTTCCTTAGCATGCTACTGGAGCAAGAAGCTGGGGAAATATGATTTGAATGCTTATCAGGTACTCTCCTTTCACTCGTTGGGATTATCTGTCTCATTGTCATACTAATTTGTAGATTACACTTCCAACAGGCATCATCCAGAGGAGCAATTTTCAATATTAGTTTAGATGAGCAGAACCAAAGAGTTCTTTTGCGTGGGAAAGCTGTTACAGTGATGGAAGGGTGTGTTCTGGTCTAGTTTTTGTTATAGCATTGCAAATTATGTAACCAGAATTGAAATGGGAGTACTGAAGTTTTATGAAGCATTATCCCAGCAAATCTTTATATGATACAGTTACCCACAAACCTGATTGTGTTTGTGAAGTTTAATAATGCAGGTACTACTGAGTACAATGATAGAGAGGAGATTTGATAACGTAAAAGACACAACATCTGTAGTATTTATAAAACTTTGTCCATCACAGATTTCAAAAGAAAAAAACAACAACATGGAAACATAGTAACAAACGTGATACTAAAACTTCAACACAAGTGTTTTGATAACTGTTACGCCGTGGGTAATTTGTTTCTGCATATCTCATATTATACCCGATCTTCCAACTCTCCCCACGAAATGAAAAGTTCTATCAACGCTATGTATTGCAGCTAGCCAAGTATAGAGACAATATGCACATACATTTCTATGCTGTAAATTTAAGAAGCAAATAGAAGTATATGCATTTTAATATTGGATTCCCAAACTGTTGAGTTTTGTTACTGTCCAACACGAGACTTAATTTCCATCACACACTCCAACAATCTCAGACAGAGGAAAAGGGTAGATTCGTAATATATTCGCTAGTTATCTTTCATTTTCATCATATTTGTTTTGGAAATCTAATTATCAAGTTCTGAAAATTCTATCAACAGAATCACTAAATTAAAAAAAAAATTTAGTCATATTTGAAACGTCAAAATCGATACATGTCACTATATTTTAAAGACACAACATCAACAAAAATTCACAAAAGAATTCAAATTCCATTTTTCATCCCTCGGCCTACCCTGGTGAGTTCTCTTGCTCCTCTGGATAAGTTTCTCCCTCTCATAGTGTGTTTCTCAGTTCTGAACAGGTGGACGCATGCACAGAGTCAGCTCAAATAGCTTCTTTAGCAAAATATAAATACGACCAGACAAACACGTTTGGATCTGGACTGTGTAAGAGCCTTGATTTGAAAGGTTCTAACAGTTCGGAGTTGAGTGATAACCGCTTCTCTTTTCTAAGATTGTCGATTCTATGGCAAAGAAACCTGTTAAATACTTTGTGGTATGTATGGTTTTACATGAACTGTGTTAATTTTTTATTCTTACTGTCTATCGTGAAGTAGCTTGTGAGCTTAATGTCTGGATAAACACCCAGGTGGACGCGTTCACCGAGTCGGCGTTCAAGGGGAACCCTGCAGCAGTGTGTTTATTGGAAGAAGAGAGGGAGGAATCATGGATGCAAAGCCTAGCAACCGAGTTCAATCTCTCTGAGACATGCTACTTGACTCGGATTATAGACTCCGACAGATCTGATATCTCATCCAATGGATCCTCAAATGATCGTTTCCACCTCAGATGGTTCACTCCCACTACAGAGGTGAATTTAGGTTTCATATTCAGTGTCCTTTTCTTTTTGTGGAAATTATGTTCACATTCTTGGTGTCTTGTCTTGTCTTCCTAGGTTGAACTTTGCGGCCATGCCACGTTAGCATCTGCACATGTTCTTTTTTCATGTGGTTTGGTGAAGTCCAATATTATTGAATTTTTCACTCTGTCTGGAGTTTTAACTGCCAAAAAGGTCCCAGGGAACAATGAATCAGGGGCCCCAGATGATGGGTTTTTCGTTGAATTGGATTTCCCTGCTGATACAGTTGCTGAGTTCAATGATGCTGACATTTCGCAAATTTCGGCCGCTTTGAATGGTGCCCATGTTATTGATGTAAAGAGGACAACCATTGGAGATAACCTCTTGGTAATTCCTTGTATCTGTTCCTGATTTCTGTTTTGTTTTTTGGCACCACCAAACAAGCTCATTAGTTTGTGGCTGCTAAGCCATTCTCTAAAGTAACAAAATGTTCTGTTCAAAGATATGATGTGATTTATATTGAATATTGGAAAATGGCATGTTGGATTTGAATCGTGAAAATTTGATATTGAGTGAATGATGAAGCTAGTGATGTTTCATAGGTTGAACTTGCTTCAGGAAAAGCAGTTGCAGAACTACAGCCAGACATTGGTGCAATAGAAAAATGTCCTGGAGGAGGCATCTTGGTCACTGGGACTGCTTCTCCAGAGTCTGGATTTGATTATTATTGTCGAACTTTCTTTCCCAAATTTGGAATCAATGAGGTAATATATATGTTTAGTACGAGCTAGCTTGTGTTTGTGATGTCAAGTGGTTGAAATAGTATAAATCTCTATTGTGTCCCTTGGTAATAAATCTCTAAAAAGTTTTTGACAAATCTCCAATGCATTAGATTAACATTCAATGCATCTGGTAACTAATTTCTAATCCCGAAGTTGCTAATTATCATTTTTTTTTCCTCTCATTTGGTATCTGATGTATATGTAGCTTTTTTTTTATCTGATTAGAAAGTAGCATTTTACATGAGTAGATTGAAAATGATCTGTATAACTTGTATGAGAAAGGTTTGTTCCGATCTTTTATTGTAAAAAATTAGTTAGGGAGATGTTGAAACACTTGTTGATTTGCTTCAGGATCCTATCACTGGAAGTGCACAATGTGCCTTGGCGCCTTACTGGGCCAAAAAACTGGGGAGATGTGATCTCAGTGCTTATGCGGTAGTCTTTTCTCTTCACTTTTTGGTATATTATGGTTATTTGTCATAGTAAATTTGTGGGTTACTTTTGAGCAGGCATCATCGAGAAGTGGAATTGTTCACGTTCATTTTGATAAACAGAGAAAAAGGATATTCATGCGAGGAAATGCTGTAACTGTCATGGATGGGAATGTTCTGATTTGAATTCCAAAGTTATTTTAACATTGCAAAGAAAAATAGACCCAGAAACTGTAACTGGGTTAATAGTCAGGAATTTGATTTTTATACCTGAGATTTATAATCTCAGGTTGATGATTTATATAGATTGGATAAATACTTTTGTGAGATGAGAAGTTTTACATTAGAGAAAATTGTTTTAGTGATTACTTTTTTATTTTATTATAGAAGTGTTGAAAAATGCTGAGAAAAACGTCAACAAGATCGATTTCATGATATGTGGATGTTGATTGTCATTAAAGACTTATTTTAGTAAATTGTGTAAGCTTCGAAGATAAGCATCTAAGATACAATAAAAATTTCTCATCTGAAGAACTCAAAACTCTAAAAAGAAAAATACTTTTGTAATATTTAAATTTCATATAAGCATAGTCATATTTTTATCATTTTTATCAAAATTAGTTCATTTTCTTTTTTTATTACATTATGATTTGTTGTTTGTTTCGTTTCTGTTTTTATATTTTATTTTAAGTATAGTTTTTATACTTAGTTTATTTAAAATGAATTTTTGTTGGCTATTACTACGAAAATGCATAAAATTAATTGTTTTCTTTTAAAAAAACGTGCATGTACCATTTGTTAAGGAAAAAAAAAACTTAATTACCTTGGTGGGAAAGTTTCAACTTAATTCCCGTTTTATTTTAGTATCAATTGCATCTTAAAATTTGTTAAAATACTGGTCATTTTTGTTAATTTTCTAGAAATTTTGACGTAAATTGTAAAAGATTTTGATGAATTGATTGATGTAGATAATAAAAAATTAATTTTATTTATTTTAATATAAAATATATTAAAATAAAATAAAAGTAATTACTTTTATTATTTTTAATTATAATAATAAAATATATTATAAAAGTTGAAGTATGATGTATTATGATTGAGTGAAAAGATATTAAATATTTTATTATATTTTATTTAATTTTAGTTGTTTATTATTTTTAATTTTAGGAAATCTTCATTCCAAGAAAATATCAAGTTCTAAGTTGAAAGTTGAGTATCAAGAAAAAAAACCTCCATTGGTGATCACCAACGTGGTTACCCAAGCTTGAAAGAAAATCTACTCATGAAGGAAATCTTTATGGTTGATCTTCATAAATGCAAGCTAGAGCACAACTTAATTTTCTATACTGGAAATGTCTATGTGATTATCATATTGATTTTGTAGTAAATCATTTTAGAGAGAGAACCCCCATAATTAGCTTTAGTTCTTATCTATGATGCACTGATACGATACATATCTAATACGTCGATAAGTTTGTTTTGAAAATAATAGAATATGATACGTGATGGATACGTTGTATATGAATATTGAAAAGTGTACAATAATTCTTAAAAACATAACAAATATATTTGTTATTGTGTGAATCCAAATTAAAACTATATGTACTAAAGTTGTCAACATAAAAAATATAAATTATTGTCATCATAAAAGTACCACTACAAGAAAACTCTTAAATAATGACCAATTTTAATAACCAAAATTATGTTAGAGACCAATTTCATAATTAGAAATCAACTTAGAGATAAACTATTTTGGTAACCAAAACCTTGGTAGCTAATGTTGTTGACCAATTAAGAAACCAATTTTGGTAGTCAAAAACTTGGTAGTTAATGTTAGTGACCAATTTAGAAATCAATTCATAATAAAAACTATTTTAATTATCAATTTAGAGACGATATATATATTTTTTTAATTATTTTAGTTGTCAATAATTTTTAGTTTTTAAATTGGTACTTAAATTAGTCATTATATGGTGACTAATTATATTTTGTTATTAAAATTGGTCACTATTCAAATATTTTCTTGTAGTATACTACGACTTTATAAATTAGATATTTTATTTATTAAGTATCGATAAAATATCCTAAAGTATCAGATACGGATACATGTCGGACACGGATACGTGACCCAAGTTGAAGTATCGGTGCATCATAGGTTCTAATTGTATATCTTTGTAAAGCTCTGGAAGGAGAAAAACTACTCTATGTTCTTATTGTATACATCATTATGAGAAGCTAATTCGTTCCTAGTAGAGATTGAATGTAACTTCTAAAATCTCTTTGTATTGCACCTGATTATATATTTATTGTGTTCTTGTTTTATGTGTTGGTTACTTGATTTGTATTGATTGTGTTGGTGACTTGGTCAACCATCATGCCTCATCAGCACTATATGTAGAGACATCTAGTCTAGTGTTTAGATCCAATCAGGTCTCATAATGTTTTGCATATACCATATATGGATATGCGGCTTTAGTTGGTTTAAAGAATCTTGTTCTCAATGCAAGGGTTCCTCCACCTGGATGGGGACATCCTGCATCTAACACCCTTAGATTCTAACTCTCAAACATGAGGTTAGATGTATAAGTAAAGCGTACTTTCAGGAACATTAAGACAAAGAACTTAATTTATAGATAATTAAGGGCAATGCAGTAAAGTTAATTAGCCAAGTTCAATCACAACGCCTTAATCAGACTCACTTCTCTCAAACTTAGTTTTAGTCTATTTTCAACAATACTAAACCAAACTTTTGACTATTATTTCATTGCCAAACTTGGGTTAGATAATAGATTACTAATTTAGTTACCAAATCTCTATGGATATGACCTTGTTGTGCTACAATTGACCAGTATTCTTGTTGGAGAAGTTAGACCCTCATCTAAGGTGCAAACACTCACCGCAAACCCAATCATAGTCATCACCAAGTTAATTTCAAAAGAGTCCATTTTGTAAAATAAATAAAAAAATCCCAAAGCAATAAAGAACCCTCCAATTTGAGATTTCAGCCAAAAAGGCTTCAGTTGAATAGTGAACAATAATAGACACCACCAACAACTTCATCCATGGGTTTCAAAGGAGAATATGAAGTGAGTTATATCTGTTGGTGTAAGAGTTGAGAAATTTAATTAAATAAATAAATGCGGGTAGTGGGAGCTTTTATGGTAATTAATGTTAGCTTTTATGACATGAAAAAGTATTAGCTCAAATGGTTAAGAGTACTTGGTTATATTAAGAGGATTTGGGTTCGAGTTTAATGTTTGCCATTTGTGTGTTATTTTAATTGTTTATTATTTTAATAATAAACACTTGAACATGATGAGTGATAATACAATCCTAAATTTATAGAAATTATAACAAAACATGAATTGGTTGATTGGTTATGCATTGGCTTGGCAATTATATGGTCATGTGTTCAATCATTGTTGAACACGAATTTAACTTTATTTTTGGCATGAATGTGAAGGGCAGAAACCCTAGTCGTCTAGAGAGCTGGAAAGGGGATTTAGAAGCCTATTAACATGTGGAAAAGGGGAAGGAGACAAGAAGTGGGTTTTGCTATCATCAAGGTTTACAAGAGTGGCAATTGCTATCATCAAGGTTTACAAGAGTGGCAATTGGAAGCACGAAATCCAGGTTAGGGGAGCTCCTTTGCGTGTACATTCATTTGATGATGTTTTTGTAACATGAGGTGTGATTGTAGTGCCTCTACATGATCAAAAGTAATATGTTTTCGCGTTTCTGGAAAATTTCCAAAAACTACCTGGTGCTTTGAAGGCCCGTCAGGCGATGCATGTGTGTTGAACCCATTTTAGGTTTTTAGTTGAATCGCCTGGCGGCGAGGATGAAGTTGCCAGACGACGCGAACTATGGTGGATGCTTTTGTGATGTTCTTTGGATTATGTGCTAATTATTAGTTCCTGGAAATTTTTTTAAGTACATCTATATGGATGATGTTGATTAAATGATAATAATTACTTTATTGATGTTCATGATGATTGAATAGGCGTGCATAACATGAAGGGTCCATCTTGGGTTTGGGGGTAAATTGTTAATATGATTTGGGGAGTTTAATCATGGTGAAATTGAGAGTTTATGATTTTATGTGATGAATATGCATGCGTGAAAATTGAATGGCTATGGCTTTATGCATTTGATTGACTGAAATTCGAATTGGGGGTTTAGGGTTCTTCATGGGTGTAGGAAAATTCTGGGTTCTGCCTAGAACATGATGAGCCGCCTAGCGGCCAGTATGCACCACTAGGCGATAACGTGGCAGAAGAGGTGATTTGCAGTCATTAACTGTTTGGGGGTGTTTTGGATCTTGTTGTGGTTCCTTATGACCATGCAGAGGGTAGTTATAGGAACTGGATAAACTATAGCATTGTGATTATATTGAAAGGTATGTAGATGGTAAAATTGGTGAAGTGTGTGAAATTGGCGGCGCTTAGGCAACGCTAGGCGATAGTGCAGAGGGCAATGTGCTTTTTCGGATTGCGTTTTTTGTGTTTGTGATGTTGGGCTTGGACCAGGAGATGCTTGATTATGTCATGAGCGGGTAAGTTCATGGTTGGTGGTGAACACGTGATAATATGAGTGTGGAGGTTCATATTATGATGCCCTCATGTGAGGATACGAGCGAGGAGGTTCATATGTTTCGTGCTCATCCTTGAGGGTTGTAGCGAGCGGGGAGGTTCGTAGTTGTTGGATCACGTGTGTTGGACTACGGGCGGGGAGGTCTGTAGAGTTGGACTACGAGCGGGAATGGTCGAAGAGGTAGGACCATGAGCGGGCAGGTTCGTTGAAACATGTATATTCTGGGTCCATGGTCAAGTAATTACTTGTGTGATTTGGAGGTGCATGGTCTATAAGGCTTTGGGTGATACCTTAAGGATTAAATTTGTTATAGCATTTCTTGGGTTGTGGCTTAGAATGGTATCCCTTGAGTTGTGGCTCGGGATATAGAGTAAACACGTGGCATTCCTTGAGTTGTGGCTCGAAATGGTATCCCTTAAGTTGTGGCTCGGGATGGTAGATGGACATGAGCATTCCTTGAGTTGTGGCTCGAATTGGCGAGTGTTGCCAATGTGAGTGTGCGAGTTGTGGCTTGTACGAATGGGTCCAAGAAGATTTCACTCTTTGGCGTTAGCCGACGAATTTGGTAGTCTTGGGACAATTATGAACTATGGTTCGTATTGGGAACTCCACCTGTTGTTATGGAGTGTGGTCCGTAGCAAGTTTCTCGCACCAGTTCTATAAGTTATGGCTTGTAGGTTGATGCAACAAAGGGTATCTTAAGGTTATCATCTAAATATGTAGAACATGGATAACATGATGGTGGCCATCTGGTACGAAATCAAAAGATAGAGTTCCATTGATGGATATATATATATATATATATACATATATATATATATATATATATATATATATATATATATATATATATATATATATATATATATATATATATATATATAAATAT
>Ga0099822_1004929_pt1 | contig 17436 bp, 7 predicted proteins | sample CowpeawhiteBW_FD_76839 | JGI IMG/M metagenome (GOLD analysis project Ga0099822, IMG submission 76839) | Root nodule microbial communities of legume samples collected from California USA - Cow pea white BW | ecosystem: Host-associated > Plants > Roots > Nodule | place: USA: California | collected...
ATATATATATATATATATATATATATATATATATATATATATATATATATATATATATATATATATATATATATGTCTATATATATTTATTTTATATATAGATAAATAATATTATGTATATTTTCTATTTTATAAATATATTCAATTTGTTTTTTAAAATATAATAATAATTAAATATAAAAAAAAAAAAATAGTTTAAGTGATTTATGTTTGTTTATGTAAAAGTCTTATATTTGTTGGATCATTTATTAACATTTTGATACACAATCACTAAGTATTAAAATAAAAACAATATTTAACACCAAAAAAAGAATATTGTAATTGAATTAAAAATATAAAATCAATAATTTGAATTTTAACATTTCATCATTTGTAATAAAATTCTCTAACCACATATCTCATAAATTACCCAATCATAAATATATATCTATCAATCAAAAGTCATAACTTCCATTACAACATCAGATATATGAATAAATTACAACTAAATGTGGACTAGAAGTATTAAACATGTCCATTAAAGATGAACACTTCATTTGTAATAAAATTCTCTAACCACATATATCTCTTAATACCCAATCATAAATATATATCTATCAATCAAAATTCATAACTCCGTTACAACATCAAATAATAAATTACAACTAAATGTGGACTAGAAGTATTAAACACGTCCATTGAAGATGAACACTTCATTTGAATTTTGAACTTATTCACAAAATAGTTTACTAGATCACAATAGCTCCTGTACATAAATACCATTTCATAGGCTTCTTACCTTTAATATCTTCATATAGCTTCACTTATTAGGTCTTTTTAAGAGAAAAAAAAAACTAAGAAAAATGTATACCCATGATCATGAATAAACTCATAAAAAATCAAAAAACATCACAAATATTTAGATAATAAAATTGTATAGTATGTGATAAGAGTTACTTTTGATTTTAGAATACAATGTGTTTGTGTTTATGTTGTTTAAGAAAGTCTCAAGAAACTTTTTTACTAGACATTAAGATAACAAGTTATTTAGATGTGAAGGCTCACTTCAAGAGACTCAACTAAAAATAAGAGAGAATGAATTTAATTAAGAGAATGTAAAGAATACAAGATAAACAAAGACAACGAATTACAGAAACATAAAATGGACAAAACATAAATGACTTGAAATAAAGGATCAATCAAAGAAGAAAAAGAAAGAGGATGGAAGAGATGGGGAAGGTGACACGTTACTTAGGGGACCAAGATGAGTGATGATTGCCGCCATTTGAACCAAAGCTCAAGATAAGACCAAGGAATATCTCACCCTCAAAGAGAGACACTCACACCAAAAAAATAACTATAATAATTTTACTTCTTCTTTAACAACCATTTACTAATGGGGAGAGTGATCTTAAACAAGCAAGAAGAGGAACCTCCTAGCAATAATACAAAGAAGAGGAACCTCCTAGCAATAATACAAAGATGAGGAACTTCCTAACAAAATCCAAAAGTATCTTCTAGAAATAAAATGATTAGGAGAGGTTGGTACAAAGGAGAATATTCTTGGATCATCACAAAAATCTTGAAAAATTGCATTCTCTCACTTCCATGTGTGCATTGGTAACTAGAATAGGTTCTAAATTATATAATGAATTGGTATCTAAATTGGTTATTATAGTAAATGGTCTCTCAATGATCACTAACATTAGCTATTAAGGTTTTAGCTACAAAAAAAAATTGTCCATTAGTGACTAATTTAGATACTAATTATTTTGGTACCTAAAATCTTGGTAGATAATGTTAGTAACCAATTTAGAGACTAAATCACTATAGTGACCAATTTAGTTTAATAATTTTTAGTTTATAAATTAATATATAAATTGATCACTATAATGACTAATTATTTTATGTCATGTTCACTAAATATTTTTTTTAGTGGGATTTGGTTAGTTGTTTACTGTTAAAAATTAATGTCCACAGAAACTGTGTAAAATAGACAAATCATTATATTATCTTTTTTTTTTAATAATATTTTACTTTTAAGATTTTTATACAAATAAAACGACTTAATCACGAGTTAGTTAGTCATGAAAAAAGTCAAACTGAATTATTGTAAATAGCTAACATTTGCAAAATTGAGTCCCGCAATTAATGTTATTGATTTGTATTGACTTTTTAATTACAAATTTTTGATAGATAGTATGAACTTATTTCATTGTCTTTTTTTATGAAAAGCAACTTGCAAGAATAACATTTAATTATAGTTATGTTGTCGATCGCTATTTTGCCCAATTCACAAATCAAGTTTCACATAAAATACTTATAGTCTTCTCAACAACATTATCAAAAGATTTTGGCCAAAATTAAATTACAATTATGTTAGTATATCACTAACTATATTATATTAAAATATATTTAATTAATATTGTTAAATCCTAAATCGACAAGTGCTATATTAATGAAATTATTAATCAGTATTTTTACCTATTTAATAATGATCTATTTTTATTAATTGTTTACAAGGAATGTAGAAGTTCTTATTTGATCAATATGAACATAGAATGACGACAGATACACCAACTCAATTCCTAACTGTAACCAACCTATCAGAACTTTTCAAATAATCTAAATATACTAATTTAATTATAATATTTTTATGTTAGTATAAACTAAATATTTAATATATTATTAAAAGTATATTATACTTATTCAACAATGGTTATATTAATTAAATGTGAATAATTTTCTTACCAATTTAATGATGGATCTGATTTTTAAATTGCTTACTCGATTTAATAATACTATATAGACGTTTTTTTATCAATCAGAAACACAATTAGTCAAAAGCAGAAAATTAAAATCACTTCAAATTGTAACCAACTAATCATAACTTTTTTAAATAATTAGTTTTTTTTTTTGTGTGTGAACATTTGTTTTTCTTTGATGTTTATCATCTTAAACAGTTAAGAGAAAGAAAGATAACTGTTTCACAGTACATAAGTAGTTACATTAAATTAATATTTCATACATTTATATAAAATTATAATATCATTCCAATTGGACTAGATTCTAAAATATTAAGCTCTTTAAAACCATTTTCAGGGCAAAGTATATTTTTTACATTTTCATTTGTCATATATTTATTTATTATTTTTGTATAATTTAATGTTTATTATTGAGAAATTTAAAAAATGTAAAGAAGACAATATTTTTTTAAGACATTAATTGTTTTTATTCTCATTTAATATTTTCTGCATAGCAAACTAATAAAAAAATATGAATATAAAAGAAAGTAAGACACAAGTCGCTAATATATTTTTAATTAATCTCTTTTCTAAGAAAATAGTTCGCTGAAAATACGATTTTATTATTATTTAATAATAATTTGAAACACATTTAACAATGATAAAAATCATACTTTTTATAGTCAATAAGCTCAGAATTCTTTTTGAATAATCTAGAACGAAATTGTGTCACTCTAGCAAGTTGATGAAGCGCAACATTTAGTTGTCGACCAAAAAACCTTATCTCAAAGAAATAACTAATTTATTTATTTATAATAAAAATCATATTTGTAACGTGATTTTTGGTTGATTATATTTTTCACACTAATAATGTACAATTTTTCTTTTCAAATAAGATCATGTAGATATTATTATCGACTATGACGTGTCAATAAAACTGACATCTTCTAAAATTCATTAATCATTTATTATTTTATGAAAATTTATTAAAAAAAATAAAATAAAAAAATATAAAACATGGAAAATTACATCAAATTATAATAAAAATTATACTTTACGAATGATAATCAAATTATATCCACTATGAAAAATCTAAACAAATATAGGATATAAAATATTAAATCACTTATATTGTTATATAAATAAAAATTAAATTAACTAACTACTTATTAATAGAATAATTTCCTTCGCAAAAGCTTAAAAAAAATTCAAGCACTAATAATATCTTACTATTGATACATTAGTACTTATATTGTTATTAGTACTTATATTGTTATGTATGAATAATAGTTAAATTAATTAATTTATCAATACAATAATTTTCTTCACAAAAAATATAAGAAACTTCGAATGTATATGCATACAAAAATTTAAGCACCAACATTATCTTACTATTGAGACTCCAATAAATTTACTTGTTCATCCAAATAATCATAAAACTAAATAATTATTTTACGACCAAAACCTGTGAAAGTTCCTCTCCAAACATATTTTAAACCATAAATGGTCTCATAAATTCAACATAACATCTAAAAACCTAAAAAATTACTTATAAATTTAAAAAAATTATTTTTTGATAAATTTGACAAAGTTTCCATAAATATAATTAAATAAATAAATTTTCTATTTTTTAATAAAATGAAACAATAAAGTAACTTTTTTTTATCTAAATAGGTAGTTTGTGAAAATTTGTCAATTTCTTTTGTCAAACTATCATTTTCTTTATGTTTTCCCTAACATCCTCTAAGAATATCATTATATAACAATCTCTAGTTGGACTATCTTTATTCACATTAATTAAATCAATTAATAAGTAAAACTTACCATATCAAAACTAAAAAATTCGTACTTTTTGATTTAACGTAAATTTACCTTAAAATTATGAACTTAAAATTCATCTTATAGAAATTAATACATCTAAAATATAGAACATCATTACTGTTACCAGAAACATTTAGTATTTGTAATCATCATTACTATTATCAAATGATTACTTGGTTCAACTACCAGAAAACGAGAAAAGAAAAAAGAAAAAAAAAACTGAAACCACCAGTCAAACGGTCAAAGAGCCACATGTCACTCATTATAAAGTTTCTGTCTTCCAACTTCTTTTATTTTCCCTTCTCTCAAAAACGGTATCCTAAATAGAATAAGATGGTTTATTTCCCATTTTTAATAACCCCCATATTTTCTTTCCATAATTTTTTTTTTTCAATTTTGCAAGCTAGTTTACAAAACAATTTTGATTCTTTTATCAGGACACAAGAAAAGAAAGAAGATATTTTTTTCAAAATTATTTTTTATGGTTCCATGGCTTTCACTATTTCTATCAGTCACCTTTTTGCTAACGATATTGATTAATAAAAACCCATTTTCGCAATTAATAAATAACATTTCTTTGAAAAATGAATATAAATACACACAAACAAAAAATTGTTTCTCCCGTTGAGTTTCATAGTAAAGCACACAGACAAAAAACATGTCCACTTCTTCTCTTTTCTCTGGTTTCTGAAAGGTAAACCCCACAACTCCATTTCACTCAGTTCTGCAGTGCCTCGTCTTTATCATTTGAAAGTTTTGTTTTTATTTCTTTCATTTAATTTAATCCAGAGATTTTGAAAGCTTTAACTTTGTGTGTTGTTTATTCAGCAATCAAAGAAAATGAATCTGTTTAATTTTACACTATTCGCGTCACTTATTGTTTTTAAACGACATTTTGAAATCTCAATGGGATTCAATTCAGTGCCTCGTGTAGTGTCACGATGTTCTTGTCTTTCTTGCCTTGCTTGATGCATGTAAAAGAAAACGTGAATTTTGTGCCGTGTTGTTGAACCTGTGATTTTCCATTTATCTGGTTTTCAGAGTCACTTTTAGTTTTTTGGTCAATAACTGTGCTCACCTCTAAGTTAGTTTTTGTCCCAGTTTATCGAGAGAATGAGTTCATGTGTATGTTTATTCAAGATCATGTTTCTGCTTTCCATGGTTGTGGTTGTAGAATATTTGTTTAAAGGGGAATCGGGTGAATCTGTTTGATGGGGTCTGCAATCATTTTAAGTAATGAAAGCAAGTATTGTTAAATATTTATCTTTAAAGGGTGGAATACGGGACTGTTTGGTAGGTCTGGTACAAAGATATTTTCTTGGCTTGTTGAATTCTCAAGAAAGAGAATGACTACGTGCTTTGACTAATAAATTTCTGGATGGCGAAGCCAGAAATTTGTTCTAGCTATTTACTGCATGGAAATATTACGCATGGGTGTGCACATGCTTCAATTTATCGATATACGGTATAACATATTTTCTTTCTTTTTTGTTGCTTGGATTGACTGTATGAATAATTGCATATTAAATTCAATAATTCATGTGATGATGAAGGTAGGTGGAAGGCTTTCTTTAATAGTTGCTGAAACGGAATGTAAATCAGATAATTTATGATTGTATTGGTTTTGGCTGATATTTCAGGATTTAAGCAAACATTTACTTGTAGTTTGTCTTTACAATATAATTGTTTTCTCTTCTTGGACTAGAAGGAAACACTTGAAGTTGTCTATCTTATATACCTTCTCTTTGTCCGGGCCTTTTGTCTTGTGTGTGAGTGAGTGGTGATGGAGTAAAGGGGAATTTTCGGAGGGAATTTTATGTGAGTGTTTAGTCTTTGATTAAAACATTTCTCTTGTTTTTGCCGATTTCATTACAGAGTTTAGTTCTATTGCTTGTCGTTTTTTATGGTTAGTGTTATGTCGAATTTAGTATAACACCATGTTTATGCTTAGCTTATCTGCAATGTTGTTTGAATATACTATTGGTAATTGTTTTCTGTGACATTTTGTACTCATAAACATAGTGAATTTTCGGTATGTTAGTGTTTAAGATGAAACTATAAAACCTTGGCCAGGAGAAGTGTATCATTTCCTCTGCTTCTGTCTCATCTGCATCAAGAAGCACTTCATGTTTGTTTTTCAACGATTATGTGTATATCAATGCCTTTCACCCATTTGGTATAATATTTTTATGAAACCTAGTATTGCAGATAGATTCCATCCTTTTCATTCCTGAAATTGTATCTAAAATATGTTTATTAAAATATAACAAATATTTTTGTTATGATGTGACTAATATGAAGTGCTACTTGAAGTTTTGTGTTGCGCCTTTTTCATTTAATAGCGAGTATTCACCTAGATTATTAAAGATTGGGATCAAGTTTATGGTAGTAAATGCAACCATAATTTGGAATTTGTATAAATACTATTAAAATAGTTAATGGTGTCCACCTTATTAATTCAATGCCATTTAAACATGCGTACTTTGAGTGTCCTCATTTTTCTGTGTATGTTGACAAATCTCTTAGGACTGTTAAATCAACTTCCAGATTTATGTTCAATTTGGTTGTCCGTTGTTTTATATTTTACTTCCCGTTTTAATTAATCAATTATTTCCCCCTATTTCTTTTTACCCCTCTTCCCATGAGCATATGGAGAATCAACCTGGATTGAGAAAATGTAGGTGATGATATGAAAATTTCACCATAAGTTTTTGTACTGTTATTCGCTTTATTTCTATAATCTTTCTGTGTCCTTGGGTTATTTTAGTTAAAAAAATTGTTTTCTTTATTAAGTACCATAGTTGGAGTTTTTCTTTCATGATACAAGCACAACTTACTGATGTTATTTTATTTTTTATTTTTTTTTTGTGGGGATTTCCAGCTATGGAATGTTTTGACATCTGGAAAAGATCATGGTGCAGTGCTTTGATGGATTAAAGCAGTTATATACTGCTGTGATAAACTTTTGTGATGCTGAATATTCCCAGCAGCAGCCAAGAGGTTTACTAAATCCAGAAGTACTTGCAAGACAAACAGTGTGTATGTTATTATCACCGTAATTTTTTTCCATTTTATGATATTTTGGAACTTTAGTTCACAACGAAACAAACCAGCAATTCATCTTGCTTCAATTTCGTATATAGTATTTCCAGATTTGCAGAAATTGGATAGTTGGATTTGCTCCAATCTATTCCTATTCTATAATTAGAACCTTCAAATTGGAGAGTGAAAGACTCACTCACTCGATTAAGCTTTTTAGCACTCTCTTCTCTCTCCATGGAAGTGCATTTCACACACTATTTTCAAAAGTAGCAAAAAATTATTTCCTCTCTCCTTGGGAGGTGCCATGCACGAACTAAAATACTAGCTACAATTATTTCCTGCATCTATTTGGTCTCTTATCTCTCTTATTTTCCTTGAATCTTGTTGTGCATTTTTCTTTCTTGGCTTTTATGATCTTTTAGATGCCATTGACAAAAAATATTTGATTTGTTACATAGTTTTGGCCGTTAACACTAAATGGTGATCTTATACTATTGAGCATCAAATCAGTTCTTAGAAGTTTCTAGTATACAGTAAGATTTTAGGATGTATAATTTAAACCGAATAAAAGTGGTTATAAAGACAGTGTCCTTTTCAATGCCTTTGAAGACTCTGATGTTGGATTGAAATGGATCTGTATAATAACCTTTAGCACTCTACTAATCCTTTTATTAAGACTTAGAACTTAACTTGTTTTATTTTCAATGCAGTTAGTGTAAGTGAGATTGAAGCACTGTATGAACTATTCAAGAAGATCAGCAGTGCAGTACTTGATGATGGACTAATTACTAAGGTCGGTAATCTTGTGTCATTCTCAGTGCTTTCATAATGTTTTTGTAAGTATATTTATTTTTTCAACCTCTTGTTGGAACAATGAAATTATTTCTATCATATCCCTAAAATAACAAGTGCTCTGTTTTACATGGCAGGATGAATTTCAGTTGGCCTTATTCAAGACAACCAAGAAAGAGAGCTTATTTGCGGATAGGGTACATAAAAATTTAATTTCTTGTGGTGATCTTTAAATTCTTTTAACCTTTCGTATTCAAGGAAATGAATAAAGATTATGCAAAACTAAAGAAGTAGTTAAATGCCATATACATTTGATATGATCCCTTTTTAGAAATGTATTTGCCCCATTCATGATTTTTTATTGTTTAAATTTTGTAGGTGTTTGACTTGTTTGACACAAAGCATCATGGGATACTTGATTTCAAAGAGTTTGCACTTGCTCTTTCTGTCTTTCATCCCAATGCATCAATTAATGATAAGATTGAGTGTAAGCAACTAATATTTATCAAGAGTCTAGATATCTTCTAGCCAACAACAATTATTAATGATTAGAAAGGAAAGAGTATTTTTAGAATTATAGTTATCTGTTATTGATATTCATATGCTTGTTGGGGATTCCTATCTTTCCCTTTTTTCAGTTTTATTCCAATTGTATGATCTCAAACAGCAAGGATTTATTCAGAGACAGGAGGTAATTTAATTTATTCTTAAATAGAGTTTTGGTCACTCACCATGTAGGACTACTATTTTTTTTTTTTTTTTTTCATAAGCTCAAACTTGAAAGGTCTACCTAGAACTTAATTACAGAGGAAATTAAAATTATGTTTCAGAATCAAAGATCAAAGTTTTGTAATTTGTTTCATTGTTCCTTGGAGTTTATTTGTTCCAACATGTTTTTGGAATCACCATGTGCATGTATTAGATATGCTCATTTTTTTGTGTAGTTAAAACAAATGGTGGTGGTTACTCTAGCCGAAGCTGGCATGAATCTTGCAGATGAAGTGATTGAAAGCATTATTGACAAGGTATTTCTTTATCTGATAACATCAATATATATTTCTAATCTTATGTTCATACGTCTAGCTATATTGAAGCAGTAATAAGTTCTTTTTCTGTTATTTCTTTCGTTTCAATTTATGCTTGGACCTTTTGTTACTGTGCAAGAAATTTATTATCTTTTACCCTCTTCTTTATAAAACATGCCAAGTCATTCTTTTGCTGTTACAATCTTCTCCATTCAGCTGTCACTAACATTTCTAAAACTAATCAGACATTTGAGGAAGCTGATACAAAACATGATGGGAAGATTGACAAGGAAGAATGGCGAAACCTTGTCTTGCAGCACCCTTCCCTTCTTAAAAATATGACTCTTCAGTATCTGAAGTGAGTTTCTTCTTGTTACTAACAGAATCAAATCTTGCTACTTTATATTTGCACGCTTGCATGTTAATTTGTTAAAATAAACCATGATATTTGTGACCCAACTAATGTGTTTGCACGTATATACCTGCATCTTTCTATTTGTTAAGAAGAAGAAAACTCAATCTCTTTGGTTTGAAATGATTCAAAAATGAAGACTTTGGACTATATAATATGTAAACAAACAAGCCTGACTGATCTTTGATTTTGTCTTGGTTGTCCATATTATGCATACAGTGTTTGGTAGTTTGGCTGAACCTTGATTCAGATTTTGTTATAAAGCTTAAGCATCTGACATCTCTGAAATTGTTTATTGGCAGAGATATTACAACTACATTTCCCAGTTTTGTATTTCACTCACAAGTTGACGATGTTTGAGGCAGCTACATTATCTGTGTCAGTTTGAAAATGCTCTTGCTTCCCTTGAGAAGGATGGAATTCTGTGAGAGATATGGTTGAAATGGAAATGCGTTGTTTTTTTTGTTTGTTTTGATTGAATTGAACTTTGGCTTCCTTTTTGGGTAGATAAGGGTTGCATATGGAATAAATGAAGTATCATTGATTTGTTGATTAGGAATGAATGCAGAAGAGGATAGAGGGTATACAATTTTTACAGGGATAGGAGCAGGTACTTTTGGATAGAAATATATTTGCCATTATGGCTTGTAGATGGTTCTGGTGAAGTGGGAAGACATCACCTAGATTAGGTACACAGTTAAGAATTTTTGCTTTATAATACTGCAGGTCTTAGCTCCTGTGTCTTAAATGGTTAAAACCAACATTTCACTTTCTATTATCTTTTGGCTTTTTAAATAGGTATAGTAAAGAAAAATATTAGTAATATATTATTATTAAAATAATAATGATGATATAACTATAATACTGATAGGAAAAACAACAGTAATGAGAAGAAAAAGAATAAAATTATAACGATACTAATAAAAATAATAATATAATAAACAAAATAATAATAATAATAGTAATAGGAAAATAATAAGAATAACAATATAGCAACAGCAATAATATAATAATCAGGATAAAAAAATTAATAATATTAAAAATAAAAATAAGAGTTAGATAGGTTAGTTTCTTATAACTAAGATTCTTAAAGCTACTCACAAAGAGTCACCTCTCAACAACTATGTCCTCATCATTTGATAGGTTAGTTTCCTATAACTATGGGATAAGATTCTTTTCTCACACCGCACTCCATGTGTATGAATTTTCATCGATTTTCATTAATTAAATACTTTTTTTTAGAGTTAAATAATTAGTAGAGTTAGGATAATCTCGTCAAGAATTTTCATTTAATATGCATTTTAAAATCACATTTTTCTTATCAAAAATAAATACATTTAATCACATATATAATGTCAATAACTTTTAATAGATCATGACACACGTCTTAATTCCATTCAACTTCACTCATCTCAATAGTAAATCATGACTCTTGCTCTAATTTTACTCGACTTTACATACATGTTCTCATTTTAAAATCTCAAACCCATTGATTTTTTTTTCCAAAAGTCCTTTCTCTTAACAAGGACACAAGCTCTTCCAATGGTCAGTATCAGTTTGCCATCTCTAGAGGTATACTTGTTCAGAGACTAGTTTCTTCTGAACACTCTAGATTTTTATAAATTTATTTTCGCTCAATAAGGGAACTTACTTGTCCAACGACCAAGTAATAGGAACAAAAATCAAATAAACTCACTCAAGGGCACCCGACTTTTTCAATGACCTAACCACCTTGAGTTCTTTGATTTTTCATAAATGTTTTCATTTAGTGAGGGTTTTATTTGTCCAGTGACCCAAACTCCTGTGAACCTTTTTCACAAAGTTCACTTAATGAGTATTGACTCTCTTAGTGAGTAGATCCACTTGAACTCTCTAGATTTAGTTTTTTAGTTTTTTTTTTCTCAAAGACTCGACAAGTATATAATTTAAAAAACCTGTGAGATATATTAGTTTGACCCATTGGATTCAATTGATATTTTTATCGATCCTAATATATTCATTTTAGTTCTAAAATGTATCAATGAGTCAATGTAATCAAATTAATACATTTATTTTCAATTTGTTAATCATGTACAATCATTCTACTCACAATATCATACAATATTAAACAATAACCATCACATTATATAAAACATCAAACAAATAATTCAAAAGATATCGAGTTTGTACACATAAAATTAATATTAACTATCTAAACATATTTTAACAATCATAATCAAACAAAGATTATTTTAAACTCATTTAAAACACATCAAAAGTTCTCGAACACATGCATGTAAAAAGTTTAAAAATTTACTCAATAGAAAAGATATAAATGAACTTACTCAAAATAAAATTTTGATCGGTTAAAATTAAATTGTAGTACTTTATGGTTAGACTTCTATAAAACACTTTATTTAAATAGATGAATATACCAATTAAAGTCTTATTAAAATTTAGATTTTTTTTTAAATGATAATTTTTATAGAATTAAATCCAATCAATTCTTAACTATTGGATCCTTACAAATCATGTAGTAGATGAAATGTTATGGAATACATATCTCTTGCTTATTTTTTATATATTTAGAATGTCAAGTATCATCTAAAACAAAAGAATTCTCGACCAAAATAGCATATTTAGAGTAAAAATATTCTCCAATAACTATGCTAAATATTTATATAAATAACAAAATAACAATGTCTTCTCTCTTTCGGGTCAAAATTCGAATCTTTCTATAAAATAGCACTTTCTGAACTTTGTTTTACCCAAATAACATATTATGTCAAATAATTATCCAACTAATAGTGTAACGCTTTAATAAGACAAAAATAACAATAAAAATATATATTAAATCTTCCCAATAAAAAAAACCTTTATGAAATAAATATATTACAAAAATCATTCATATGGTTTAATATAAAACTAGTTTTACATTTATAATATTTTTAAAAATATTATATCATTTATACATAAAAGTATTTTTAAAATTTTTTTATAACAGTTTAATTTAACCTAATTTTACTCTAATTAAGAATGTCAATGCTAATTAAATTTATTTAATATTTTTTTATTTCAAATGATAAGGAATGGAAAATTCTAAACTAGTCTGGATAATAATGATTTTAATGAACATAGTTGGAGATAAACATATCTAAAACTAGTAATAAAATGATTTTAATATATACAATTAGTTACCAGTTTTATTTTTATTAAGACATTTATTTTATTATTTAATATATTAATTTTTACTATTTTACTTTTTAAGCTCTTTAATTAATTTTTTCAATTTAATTAACTATTTACGATAAAAATATTATAATTAATAAAATCATAAAAATGATTTATTTCATAATTAATTTTTATTTAAATACATATTTTTATTTAATTATTATAAAATATTTAATAATTTAAATACATATATGCCACCTGGTACTGTAAAAACCTACATATCTTTCTATAATACATTGTGTTGTTTGAGGTTCTCATTGATCACTCTCAAAATAAATTCCCATTTATTTATTCTTCTTTCATCCTCTGTTCCCATTTCTTCTTCCCAGCATCTTTGTTCATTCTGTGGTAAGTGAAGCATAGCACACTGTTCCTCACTGACCCATGTTTACCTTCTCACTCAAATTGTTTCACATGCTACTGAAATCTTTTCTTTTTCAAAATCTGAATTCAATAACATTCTCACCTACACTTTGAACCCTCCAACAGCACTTGCTTTTGCGATCATTAGTTTGTTTGTTTTACCTGCATTGTTCTCTGTTTGAAATTTTGTAGGGTGAAGCCAGTTTTTGCGATGTCGGAGAAAGGAGGAAAGGGCGGTTCTCTATTAAGCAAAGGGGGTATGTGTTGGATTGGACATTCTATTGCTTTCTGTTTTACCCTTAATTTTTTATTTGTTTTTTCTCTTTTTGTCTTCTGGGTATTGGGTTTTGTCTCTGTGGTTTGAATTTTCTGACTGTTGTACTGGGTCAACATGCACAAACATAGGGTCGGGTTTTGAGTCTATTGACACCTAGGACCGCCGTTGATGCTGCTGGTCGGGAAATTATGATGTTTACTCGGTTGTCAGATGTCATAAGATGGAACTGATTTTCTGATTGAAATGCATTTGTGCCCACAATTTTTTTTTTTTTAATTTAAAATTTAGGGGGAGGGGTGGAGTTCAAAGAGCTTACAATCATACTTATTATTTGGGAGATATGAGTGGGGTTCTGATATGTCAATTGTTAGATGCAAAATCTGGGTTTGATCCCACCGGTTTTGTTGATGTCTTTGATAGTTATCCTTTGATTTTGCATATGCTGTTTTGTGCCCTTATATATTAGGTTCATATATGGTTTGGAAAAAATAAGTTGTGTCTATTTTTTGTTTAATTACAGAAATGGTGTTCTGTTTCCACATTTGTTCTGTATTAAAAAAGTTGTTTAGGAATCAGTGAAAACAGACAAATGAAAATAAGAAGTTGATTTCATTATTTGGCATACAAACTTTTGACAATAGCGGTCAAAATGAAAGTAAGTTGGTATTTTTATAATTAAAAAACGTAAGATACAGGATTAACACAGAAAGCGTAACCAAATGACCCTAAATACAGGATTAGCACATGATGGGTGGTAATATTTTAAACCAGTTTGTGATTTAAGCATTTAACTGATCAATTCTTTTTCTGCTTTGTGCCTGGTAGGACTAGGATCCATGAAAGGGAAAGATGACAGTGCGACAAAATCAGCGAAAGGGAGGAGGGTTCAGTTTTCAAAAGATGGTTAACTTCATTATTATACATCATAGTACTGCTTTTCAGTGAAGTATGGAAATACTAAAGCTTCTTTGTACAATCACCTTACTGAAATTATTGGTTGATTTTCTATTATAGGTCCATATGAATCTGGAATAAGTAGTAGTTCACCCATTTCACTAAAATCTAGTGGAAAAGGTGAGATGTAATTCCTGAAGTTCTTATTGTATTCATCAGTTTGGTAACATAGCATACCACATCTTTAACATAATCTTTAAATTGATTGCTGGTTATTCTTTTGCACTCTTAATCATGTTCCTTTTTAGTGAACTGCTGTTTTTCATTATTTTCATGTTGATTTTATTAAAGGAGGAAAGGGAGATAAGGTTGCAAATGGTGGAAAGAGCTCTCAGTCAAAAGACTCACAATCATCAGAACACAGAGTGGATCAAAGTTGGTGCTTGTCTTTATTATGTCTTTTTTGTGTTCTTTCTGTTAATTATTGTAAATCAGTATACAATTAATTTGTACTTGTATTACAGTCACCGTGTGATTTAACCATTTAGGTTAAGCGGCCATATGACCTTATTCTGTATTGCATGAGATCATACTTTTCCTCTTATTAATATCAACCTTATTATTTCTTGGTTGACATGCAGAACTTCCAGAAAATATCAAGTGCCTTATGGACTGTGAGGCTGCGGATGTTTTACAAGGAATTCAGGACCAGATGGTCATGTTATCTAGAGATTCAACCATCAAAATGCCCACGTGAGGGAGACACAACATGATCATGATCATTAGAGTAGAAAATCTATTTGAGTGATCTGAATCTCTTTTTTGATCTGTTTTAGGTCATTTGACAAGGGACTGCAGTATGCCAGAAGCACTAGCAAGTACACAAATGCACAGTCTGTTAGACGTGTTCTTGAGTATCCTTAATTTTTCACTCTGCCGTTTGTCTATGCATCTATTGTTGTATGACTGCTGCTGTGTTTTCTTACTTTATAGACAAGGACATATTTAACTATTTGTTGTTATGCTTTGTGTCAATCTGCTCTTTTTTCTCCACAAATGTTGATGTTCATCCCTTGACTCAAATATCAGACCTCTTGCAAACAATGGTCTCAATGACTGTGAGGTATGATATAGAACATCTTATTACAATCTCTCTTGTTCTTATGTGTTATGTAGCTTTCTTGACTTCATTACCCACTGCAGATATGTGTGATTGGTAATGTATGCCCAGAAACTGCTGATGAAGTTTTTGCTCTTCTCCCAACATTGAAGGTATGGTGGAACATTTCCTGTTCCTTTTATTAAAATCATTAATGGAAGCAGGCTAAGGTTTCTTTTCTTGGTCATGCAATAAGGTTTTTTCACTATTCATGGGTAAGTGTTTATTAAGAAAGAAGAGGTCTTCCTTGGATAAGAAACTGTAGTGGTAAAATTAGACCAACAATCTTCGAATAGGGTAGGTGTCATTTTGATATAGGGTACATTGATGATAGTTTAACTAAATACACGTAGTAAGTCATGTATGGAGTTTGGCTGTTTTCTTAGCTCATTGTTGTTAGAATGTCACTGACTGACTAATTGTGTGATTATTAATCCAAAGCTACATTGGTGACCAAGCCAAAATTGCTAGTAATACATTCTTTTTTATTAAATTTCAACCAATTATGAGTGTTCAACAGAGTGAATTAGAGAGTGTGTTGTCAGTACTTATGTCGAATATTATGTCAACTAGGTATGAATGAAAATGCCATCTCATGGTATGTATGTGTTTCAGGGTAAGAAAAACGTTGACAAGGAAGTTCTAAAAGATTCATTGATTGAGCTTACGAAGCTTAGACAGTCAATGTAGAGCCTAATAATGAAAGAACTTTGGGTGAGTACTCTTTGTTTTATGCACTGATGCAGAACCTTTCTTTGTATGTGGTATACTTCTCATATGCATTATGTTTTGACAGGTTTTGGTGTGTAGGAGATATGTGGCAGCACATGGAACAGTTTTCAAACTTTATTACACCTTGTGTAAAACTTCAATGAATCCATGTTTATATTGGTTTTCAGTTTCTAGCCATATTTCCTACTTGGCTGTACAGATGTCTACTGTAGGAACTTGTGTATGACAATTTGATGATTTTGCATGAACAAGACCATGGATGGATCTTGTATATGCCTATGGTTTGACAGAAAGAAGATATAGATTGATTAAGAAAGTTTCTAAGGAACAGAGACACTAACATGGGAGTCATGTGTCCGAAACTACTAAAACAATTAGCTGCATGAATTAATTTGTAGAAGTTATTTTCTATTAGTTTCTCTAAAATTGGGTTTCTACTATATGGGGATTTTTTTTTATGAGTCATAAACAGGAAAATAAGGTGGAAAGGAAATTAATGATAATAACTAATTCTGAAACTATTTCAACCAAATTAATACACATTAACTAGATTCGGGACAGAGAGTGAGAATTTCAACTTTGTTGGTTCGAACCTGTAATGGTATAACCAGATAGTAGGTTTTTCTCTTTATGAAAATAATGATTTATTTTTATGTTATAGGTCTTTTCATGAAAAGTTTAATTTAATTTGTCTTTGATTATCATTGTTTTGGCAAGAGTAAATATTTAAAATTGAACCACAAACCTGTCAAAAATATTTAATTAAGATTGATTGAGGTTAAGTTGACATTAAAGTTATTTTTAATATTTGAAATACACAAATTTTAAAATATATTCTATTTCAATTTTATAATGATAAAAATTAAAAGAAAATAATAATTCATTGATTGTAAACATGTAATATATATATATATATATATATATATATATATATATATATATATATATATATATATATATATATATATATTTATATAAATATATAT
>Ga0099822_1004934_pt1 | contig 17431 bp, 12 predicted proteins | sample CowpeawhiteBW_FD_76839 | JGI IMG/M metagenome (GOLD analysis project Ga0099822, IMG submission 76839) | Root nodule microbial communities of legume samples collected from California USA - Cow pea white BW | ecosystem: Host-associated > Plants > Roots > Nodule | place: USA: California | collected...
ATATATATATATATATATATATATATATATATATATATATATATATATATATATATATATATATATATAAAATGTCTGATTGTAATGTAGGTTTATGTGAAGAGCTCGTCGTTCCCGCATTCTCCATCTTCGTCTCTCAAGTAATTAATGTGCCTTGTATTTACTAAGGTTTCAAATGATGAATGTGAAATTTGCACGCTTATTTGACTAATTGATTTTGCTTCCTGTAGATGGAAACTTCGTTCAAACACAATTTTGGAAGTTCTCAAGGACTTGGGAGCTGATTTTTTCTGCCTGCAGGTTTTTTTATTTTTGTCAAACTGTAGTTTGGCATGGTTATTAGTGCTCAGTACAAGATACATGCTTATTTTGATATAATTAATAAATAGATATTTTGAATATGTCAATTATTATTTGATTAAATTCCTAATAAACAAATATTGTTGAATATAAACTATATTTTGGATTTACAACGAGAGTAATTTATATTTTCATACAAGCTTATTTTAAGTTTAACATGGAGATAAATGATGAAATAAGTAAGACTGAAAAGAATTGGTTATTTAGAAGATTACGAATACTACACTCAGAAAGTTGGGGATGGCTGAAAATTTTTTGGTTAGTTGTCAAGGTAATTTGTGAATTGAATTGTTATCCAAAAGAGTGAATAGGGAGATTGTCGAGAATGTCAATCTAAGTGACTGAGAAGATTGAGTTTCAATCTCCAATTTGTTTATTTTCATTTATAACTTATGCGTAAATTTTAACCCCTTGATTACTTTCTTTCAAGTGATGCTCTTCTTCTTATCATGAATCATTTCAGGAAGTTGATGAATTTGAAAGCTTTTACAAAGGAAACATGCAGAATTTAGGATATTCTTCGATTTATATGAAGAGAAGTGGTCAGAAGCGTGATGGGTGTGGCTTATTTTACAAGCATGACTGGTATGTTCAAATCTTTTGCGGTTGTTTTACAGGCATAAACTTGTAGCTATGAAAGTAAGGGAGTGTGTTATAATGATTTTAATTTTACCTTGAGTTTTTAAGCAGTGGCTAGTGAGTGGCTACAATTTTTCACATAGAGTGGATACAAGTGTTTTTGTTAAAGTTGGGGAGAACTACAATAACTTTGCTAATCTAATGTCCAAAGTCAGTGTATTACATGCACACACATATCTTGGAACGATTTCAACTTAATTTGCTAGTAATTAAAACCACCAATAACGGTACTCTGCTTGATATTGGTTCTTTAATATTTATAATGGAATGGTTCTTTGTATCTTTTATCTCTCTTTCCTATCTCATCTTTTGGAGTTAATTGTTAGTTCCCTTTTTCTCTCCAAAAGAATTTAATACATGTGATTACAATATTCATTGATGGTCAGTCCTAACTACCTTCATCTACTTAAATTTATCCTTAGATTTTTTTTGTTTAGTGCAGAGTTGCTCATAGAGGAGAAAATTGAATACAATGATCTTGTAAAGTCTATTCCAGATGGGAACTCTTCGAACGATGATGATCACACCAATATTCAGACAGTCCATGTTGATAAACAAAAGGATGTGGCACCCAAAAATGGTAAATGCAAAATGAAATTAAAGATTTCTGTTTAAAATATAGATTTTCTTCTCATATTAAGGATACTTAAAAGATTTTCTATTTTCTTCTATATACTGTTTTAATATTTGTTATGAAATGACTGATGATCTGGTGGGAGCTCAATTCTATTTCTGCAACTTTATTTCTATTGCATCAGTGTTCCCTGTTTTCCTTTTCTTAGCTATTTACTTTTGCTATTTTCTTATAGTTTCTTTTAAGTTCATTGTTTTTGACACACAGAATTTGAGGTTACTTGGATGTCTGTACAGATTAGAGTATACAATTTCTTTATTTACTAAATTTTTTATTCAGGTTCTAAATCAAATACAGAAGACCGTGGAGATCCCAATGATCCCCGTGTGAGACTGAAGCGTGATTGTGTTGGAATAATGGCTGCATTTAAATTCAAAGATCCCTCTCGTCATATTGTTATTGTGGCCAACACACATCTTTATTGGTAATGAAGTGACTTATGTGTGTTTTACTTCATTTTTTCCATTGTTGTCTTCGAATGAAATTTTAACTCAATATGGATTGTGTATGGCAACATGGGTTTGCTTAACTTTGGTGGTGGAATTAATATATTACATATATTTTTGCCCCAGGGATCCTCAATGGGCTGATGTCAAGCTTGCACAAGCTAAATATCTTCTATCCCGTCTGGCAAAATTTAAAACACTGGTATCAGATACATACGAATGCATACCTGAAGTCATTGTGGCTGGTGACTTCAATTCTCAGCCAGGAGACACGGTACTAGCATTACTTAAACCTCAACTTCTCTTCTTTTGTCTAAATTCTAATGTCACTGTGCTTTTGCTATAGTCATATCTAGCCCAACTCTTCTCTTGGAATTTGAAGAGATCCTGTCTGATAATCTGCTAGCAACTCATAGTCATGGATTAACGTTCAACCTCAGTGGAAAAGAGTAGAATGACATAAAAAATATTTTATTGGTAAAAGGAAATCACAAAAATGTGTCATGGGATGCCATAGCTGAAAGTGCTGCACAGTTTAACTTCCTCCCTAGAAGAATTGCAGTTTTTTTTAAGGAACTCATGACCAAACTATACAAGTAATCCGACGTGCAAATTCTGAGTTTGACAAAATCTGTTGAACACAATTCAATGTTTATGATTCATATCAATTGATTAAAAACTGTTTATTATTCAAAAATAAATATAAAACTCTAAAGTATGACTATATAAAAACTAGAAGCTCTCGAGATTTTTTTTAGTTAGCATTAGAACGAACAGTGCAAACTGACTAATTTGTACTGTCATAGTTCTATCTTGTATGAATTTGTTGTTGTTTGTCTATGTAACTTTTAGTCGTGCTTGATTACTTGTCATAGCTTTGGATGTGCTTTCAAAATACGAGCTTTATTTCCTCTAAAGCTTTAGTAACCGATAGCATTTTCCCCTTTTTTTTTTCAGGTCTACCAGTATCTTGTATCCGGAAATCCTTCATCAAACCTGATGCTGAACTGTTTAGAGGAGTCACCTCCTATTCCCTTATGTAGTGTCTATGCTTCTACAAGAGGAGAGCCACCATTTACAAACTACACACCTGACTTCACTGGAACACTCGACTATGTTTTATTTTCCCCTTCTGATCACATTAAACCAATTAGTTTTCTTGAGCTTCCAGACTCAGATGCAGCCGATATTGTTGGTGGACTGCCAAACTTTAGTTATCCTAGTGATCATCTACCAATTGGTGCTGAGTTCGAAATCATCAAGGAGTAAACATTCTTCTATGCCAGGTGTTCTTTAAATTACCAGGCTTCATGTTCCATCTCCTCCCCCTTTTTGGAGATGCAAGCAAGGCTCTAGGAGCAAATGTACAATGAATTATGTCATAAAATCATTACAGGCACTTGGCAAGGAGGCTAAAAGTCACCACAATGCTATTGTTATGCGGAAATCCTTGTTTTGTGATGAAAAATTCGTTTGAGTTTGTCTGACTTACCCCCCAAAAATTGCAGCCCAGTATTTGAAAGTTGTTTTATTCTGAGCAGACAGTTTCAGAAATTATGTGAACATATGTATTCTTTTACGACAATATTTTGTTTTGTATTTTTTTGGAGATAAAGCATTCTTGTGATTAAATGTCATTATTTATTTCAAAGGAATACTGGAAAAAGTCTCTATTCCAAATTTCTTTGTTAATCTTGAAACCAAAGTGATTATTTTGGCTATCGGATGTCCTTTCAGGCCAGCATCACTTACTGGCCCCATCAGACGACCATGATCTTTTTCGTTGGATATTATTTTTTTATGATTGTGGTGCAAGTTTTGAACCTGTCCATACGAGACAGAAATTTGATGTTCATCATGATTGTGACATGACTACCCCAGTTGATTTACGAAGTCAATGTTTGCCTATACCTATCAGATTGCACATATCACTGTTTTCCCATAACGCACATTACCTTGTGAGAATGCACTTCCTATTGGCTATAAACTCCAAGCATCACTTTGTCTTTGTTTTGTCTATGAAAAATATAGGGTGGATGAGTGAAGGATGCTTGGAGGAGAAAAGTTAGAGGAGATATATTTTTGAAAGTAGGGACATTTACTATTACTAGTAATCTTTTTAGTATATTTTTCATTTATTATATTCATCTTCCCATTTCTCTTATATTTATTATATACTCTATTTATTTTCAATTAAACACTTTCAACTTTTATTTTATTTCCTACCTATTCCCATCATTTTTCTCTCTATTTTCATCTTTCATCTTTCTCCTTTTTTTATCCAACAAATAATTTTTGCAACAATGGCAAACTCAATAGCTAACTATCTATTTTATTTTTTTTTTTCACATTGTTAGTGCAATAATGAAACCAATTTACTTGTTTTGCCGGTGTAAGGAATTTTGAAATTTCAGTTGTTCCATTAGCTAATGTGCTCTGTTTTACGTAATCGTTGGACGGCTCTCATCTGTCTATTCGTGTGATGCTTAGCACAGTTTACTGTTATCACCAATGTCATAGATTGCAGCAGGGCCCTCATAAATTGACACCCACAGTTATGATTGGTGCGTTTCGTTTGGGACCACGAACATTGCAAGTTGGGGGGGCCAGACTTGTAAGTTTTGTGTTCTCAGTTTTCATGTTTTTAAGGTTGCTTAAGTTCCACACATGTTACTTCGTGTCAATTAAGGTAAACTACATAATCTGAAGTGCGCAGAGTAGTTACTCTTCATATGCATTAACGCGAGCTTCATTCTACAAGAAGTTCAAGAAAATGGTCAAAATGCTTAGATTAATACCAAATGAAATCATAATGACTTTCTTTGAGGAAAGTTCATATCTTTAAAAAAATTAGATCGTATAAGCCTTTAGATAGATAGCATAAACCTGTCTCCGAAATCTGAACCAGACCCAAAGGAAAGTGAAGAAGTGGGGCTCATGGTGATTAACAAAAATCCTTGCATTTTCGTCTTTGGATGGAAGGTAATGGAAACTTTTCCCTCGTGACTTGGGAAACAGTATGTACAGATAGAGGTACCTTTTATGGCTATATATCGCAGGTCACTATCAGAAACTTTAATTGGGATGCCGTGTGCGGTACATCAAATATTTGACATTTCAACTAACTTTTCCATGAACTGGAATCGAGCTCGACCTAGATTCTTGAGGTAACCATAATAAATGCTCAATAAATTCTCACATTTCATGAAATTATTATCTTTACGGGAGCTTGACCTAATGAATGCTGTGCTAATGGATATGAAAATCTTGTCAAATTTCTCAATTTCATCATTATATTCTTTACAGATGAGTCATCATAATAAAGAAAGGTTTTGTCATTCATAATACTATGTTTATCGTTAAAATAAAATAGTTTCAATGAATCTCTAAAAAAGTTAAACAAGTTTATCCTAACTTTTAAGGAGCACCTCTTTGAGATCCTTGTTCTCTGCCTGTCTTCTTTAATCACATCAAATCTCATGTAAATATATAACTTTTCTCTCTGATTTTTCATAATATAGTTTCACGTTTTGAGTGTTCGTCAAAAGTTATCCATACGGTAAATAAGGTACTCAAATTTTAATCTTCGCTCTTAACACATTCATGATTCAAACATTTCAATTTCATCTTTTGCTGGGCTGTGTTTTCCACATGTGCTGTTATTATACTCACACTGCTCTTTCTTTCTCCTATTGGATGGTGAGAATCCGGACGTTACATATCTCATACATTAATTACTGCTAAATTTCTTTTTGCATTAGTTTTTTCTATGTCATGCTTCCTTCTCTTCATCAGAAAGCTACAGTGCTGAAGAATCCAAACAAATCCATCGAGAGTGGTGACAAATTCATGTTCTGGAATTTTCTACAAATCCTGGTGAACTTATTTTTACACAGAAATAGAATATATGTGGGCTAACTAATCTCACATTCAAGTTTAGTTGGAACAATGTAAATGCGTATGTCTGAATCTTCTGGAATACACCTTTGCTGGTCTAATCAAATAATAGTCTCTGGGCTTGAAACATACTTAAAAATATAGTATTAGTTCAAATATCTCGACTTTACGAGGTCAGAACATTCAAAATGGAACATATTATTTGCATTAAATGGTTTAGTGGTGCAATTAGTTAATCTTAATTAACACACATATACTGATGTAGTTAATTAGCACTTCAGCAACTTTTTGGCCAAAAAAAAGTCACCCATATGTAGAACAAAATAACATTTGTTCAACTTTTATTTATTACATTACATCATTACAATTAGTTCCCAAAAAATGTATTTTTACTTCATAATCCAGCAGGGAACTTCTCAAGAAACCTGCCCATAGAAGTGCAACTCTAGTCAGAACCTGATTACAAATTTCTACTCAATTTTAATAATATAGACACTCGGGACATTTTTTATTTTTTGCTTTTATGTGCTCCAACATAGTAGTGAACCAGACATGAGAACATGCATGTTGCCCCTACTGAGGTAGGAACTGTGTTAATTTGGAAGAACTGGCACTGAGAAATATGTCTCAGTAGTCATTGGTGCTTCAATGCTCATTGTTTTTGCCTCACCAGAAACTTCTCCAAGGAATCCATTGTAGAAGGCTTTAACCTTTATGACTATGTAAAGAAAAGATGATGCAAGGTATGAGAAACCCAACCTGTGAAGCTTTTGTGCTTGTTGTCTACCTCGGTTTGTGCCACGTTTTGTACCCTTTTCACGTTCCATGTTGTTAGTAGGATGTTCTTTGAAGTTACCATGGGGTTGGATTCGAAGATATTCATAGTTTTGGAGATGAGATAGTGAGCAAGGGCTCCCTCTTTCTCCATAAGAGGCTGCACAGTGAATTAGTCTCTTGGATCTTACAACACCATCAAATTGGGAAGCCATGTAAATTGGAATTAGTTTCACAAGAATGTTGCTGTGATCTGGGTGGAGCTCAAGGAGTGTTCTCTCTTCTAAATTCTAATTGAGATTTGTAATGATGAGGACCTTTATATAGAGAAGGCTAACATGGCCTGAAGTTATTCTGGTGTGATTTTTTAGGCCAATATTTATCTTTTCACACCCTTTGTTGTGTTGCACACACTAACTGACAAGCATAAGAAATTGTGATAGAAAGTGACATGAATAGGACATAAGTTTAGGTAAACTTATCATTTACCAAGTTTCGTTTTCCAAAAATCATGTGTTCATTTTTCTTTCACAAAAACTAAACTGCTTGATATTGTGGGAAAGTTTTGGAAAGTATATCTGAGTTATCTTCACCTTCAGAAGAGGAAAATTAAGAAAACAAGTCTGAAAATGCCTGATAAAATTAACTTATAGCACAGACCTAACAATATCAGTTTGTTCAAGTTAAATAATAAGCCTATGATGAGTGTGACATCAGAATTTGAATACAAGTTGAGGCCTTGCAACAGTTAGTGTTACTGGTTTAAAAGCAATGGGAGAAATAGAAAGAGGGTCCCATAGAATTAGGAACAAGTATGTGGCACGTGAAGTGTAGGACCTATTAGAACAAGCTGGATAGCATTGTCATGTTCATTCAACTTCAATGAAATGCAAGTTGGGGGTGGAACGAATCATGGATCACTCAATTACATGGTTTGGAACATAATCAGAGTTTCAATTCAGAGAGAGGATTGTAGATCAAGTGGTTTGATTTTAATTTTTGTTTCTCTCCTCATTTGAATCACAAATTTTGTTACTTCTGTAAGGCTTCGAAATGAGAAATCAGTTTGTGGCAGATAAATATACAAAAGGGTGCTTTCAATTTTATTTTAATTGAAGTATTTTTTTGATCATAAAGAACTGCAGCTCAAATATGAACTTGTCCTTACCTATTTGCTGTATTAACAAATTAACTTCACAGAAAATCCTCATTCCTAGATTTTTAATATCTTTTAAGTCAAGTTTTCATAAATAATTTAATTAAATACTTATTTAATATATCAAACTTATCACATCATTTAGCTTCTAACTTATTTTGACAAGTTTCATGGTAAAATTTACTGACAAATTTCATAGTTCTGTCAGCAAGTACTTTCTAAAGACGTAGTTAATTTGTTACTAAAAAACTTAAGTAAACAAACCTACATGGATCAGATTTCTGTAAGTTTATTCCTTATTTTCTTATTTTATCTTTAAAATACATTTTCACTCATCAGATATTGATATAAACTCTCACTATCTCTCAATCACATGAACAGGTATTAGTTATTGTCCATGAAAATGTAGAATCAAGCTATATGAAACAGTAATGTCCTTCTTCTTTGTTCATTGAAAATGACTTTTAAGTAGCAGAAAACTCTAGAAAAATAGATTTAGACATAATCCAAGCATACCAAACTGATTTGTAACATAAAGTTTCATTCTCTTTTTATAAACTTTACATCCTAAACATGAAATCAATATTTGTAAGCAATCAACAATGACTAAAGTAAGTTCAAATATCATCTTAAAATTTGAATTTAGATAGAATCAATCTTACAAAAACTGATTTATAAATTGAAATTTACATTTTGTTTTAATCATATCACTATGGATTTTCAACATGTGAAATTGGTGAGAGTCAATTAATCGAAAGATAAGTTAAATGACACAGAGAAGCTAAATTTGGAAATAAAAATGGGGTTGAAACGAAAGAGAACAAATAAATTATGGCGGAGTTGTGGTCGTGGCAGTGTATTTGTCTTTACTTCATTCCATTTGGAAAAGCTTTAAATTATCTTTTGCCTTTGTCTGTGTGTATGGTTTTAATATTTATGCACATGCTGTACATGGTATGGAGTTATAGTTTTGGACAACCAGTTCACGTGAAATTGAGCTGGCCAATTCATCCTTTTCTTCAGCTCTTTTCATCATATGAGAAATCATTCTCATAAGAAGAGTGGAGAATGAAGTGCAAGTGTAACCTTGAAGGGTTATTCAAGCAGTATGGATATTTCAGTTTGGTGTAAGTAAATGGAAGCATCATGCGTGCATTAAAAGAAGAATATTGATTAAGCTTGATATAATTGTTAGATAATTCACACACATGTCTGTATTATGCTGTTGTCATATTTATATATTATTTGTGTCTTGTGTATTCAGACTCTCTATTAGGGCTAATGTAAAGATTATATTCCTCTTCTTTTTCATGTGTCTTTATCCTTTGTTTTAATGTTGTCACGGTATAATAGCCTATAGCTCCTCTTAGTAATCACCTCGTTTGGCAAGTGAGTGAGTGAAGGGGACTGTTGGGAAGTCCTATATCGCACGTCTAAAGCTAAAATCTAACATGGTATTAAAGCCTTTATGTTATTGTCATTGTAAATTATACATGAAAGAATTTCAATACGTAACAGCTATCTCAATGTTAGTTTTTCAGTAATGGTTGTGTACCAATATTAGTGTATTCTAAGATGTCAGCTGAGATGTCAAAATAAGCTAGTAGCTAGCAGCTAGTAGCTAGCAGCTAGTAGCTAGCAGCTAGTATCTAGTAACTAGTAACTAGTACCTAGTAGCTAGCAGCTAGTAGCTAGGTTTTAGTAGCTAAAGTTAGAGAATAGTAGATATCAACTAGAAGTTAATAGTTAGCAGATAGTAGCTAGCAACTAGTAGCTAGTAACTAGACCTACTAGCTAGAGCTAATAGCTAGTAGCTGGTAGCTAGTAACTAGCAGCTAGCAAGTTAGTAGCTAGACCTAGCAGCTAGCAAGCTAGTAGCTAGAGCTAGCAGCTAGTAGCTAGATGCTAGTAGCTTGTAGCTAGATGCTAATAGCTAACAGTTAGCAGCAAATAGCTAGCAGCTAGAACATGTAGTAGCAGCTAGAGCTAGTAACTAATATCTACTAGATGCTAGCTTCTAGATGCTAACTATAGCTCTAGCTGCTAGCTCTATCTACTAACTACTAGCCACTAGCTCTAGCTACTAGCTACTAACTACTAGCTACTAGCTATTAACTACTAGCTATTAGCTATTAACTACTAGCTACTAACTACTAGCTGCTAACTACTAACTACTATTTACTATCTACTAGTTGTAACTACTAGCTACTAACTATAGCTACTAGCTCCTAGCTAGTAGCTACTACCTACAAGCTACTAGCTACCAGCTCTAGCTGCTAGCTACTATTTACTAACTGCTAGGCACTAGCTTTAACTACTACCTACTAGCTCTAGTTACTAGCTCTAGCTCTAACTCTAGCCATTAGGTACTAGGTACTAGCTTCTAATTTTTAGTTATTACCTACTAGCTGCTAGCTACTAACTATTAGCTCTAGCTATTATCTACTAGCTACTAATTGCTAGCGGTTAGCTCTAGCTTCTAGCTGCTACCTTTGGCTATTAGCTGCTAGCTACTAACTACTAGTTGCTAGCTGTTAGGTTCTAGCTACTAACTACTAGCTCTAGTTACCTAACATGAGTTTATTAAAAAACAATACTAGTGTTAGTTTGTCAGTAAGGGTTGTGTAGTTAAACATACTGATATAATATACTCTTAGATGTCAGTTTAGCTTGAGATGTCAAGATACATAATAATACATAATATATGTTTATTAAAAAGAAAAACCAATATTTGCTTGTAAGTGTTGTGTAGTTAAACCTACCAATAATACTTTTCTGCAGAGAAGAAGATCAATCAAGAAAATATTGGTCTACAACCGGTTCCTGATCAACAATACTAAACAATGTAGAATTAGATATACTTAGTTCAATATTTAAATATTAGATAGCCGTAAGCATGAAAACATGAGGACAATTGTCATATATATATGACACGACTCTCTTGAATTAGTCACAAAAAAATCACTTTGATCGGTCTTCAAAACAGTTAGCGGCTTTGTCATGACTTGCACTAGTGTATTTCTAATTCTGAAACTACAATAAAATCAATGGATGCAGATGAAAAGCATTCATTAACTGAATTTAACAGAGAAAACTCTCAAAGAACTATAAGAGATTGGTGTTTCAACTACCCTAGTTGCATAATATTCAGAGCTCACAGGGTTACAAAAGTAAGTGGTTTTGAAATGACACTAAATTAGTTTGGGCGTTATGAGTACAGAAATAGTTATGTTCAGTTCGAGTAACATACAACAAAACTTGAAGTACATCGAAACACCTGATGATATAGAACATAGTGCTCATATTAGATAATAAAAGTACCTGCTGCTCCGCCAAAAACTACGTTTAATGTGAAACCACTAAAAGTAAATTTAAAAAAGTGATGAATGGGTAGAAAATGGGATTTGATCTCTGCAATGTTTCATAGTCTATATTTTCAGTCACATTTGCTGATTTGTCCCAAACAGACAGACAATCACTGGATTAAATTGTTTGATTATTGTATGAATCCTATAAAAGTTGTTTCTGAATTCCTTTATTGTTTCTACAAACTACAAGTACCACTCTTTGGATAGATCGAAAGGTCTCTGCATATATGTTTGACATATTTTTTCTTGTTATCTTAAAATTTTAACATGATTTTACACAAGATCTTGGAATCGGAAATGTGAAATCCCTTTCAATAGAGAGATTGTCTGTGCAAAGAATATACAATCAGTGCATCAACTAGAATAAGTTTGTAGTCTACTTTGTACTCTGTGTATGCTCATTAATTTGCTTATTTCACATGACTTTTTATTTTTCGACCATCATCAATTTCACATCTAATAAACCTTAAGTTAAACAGAATTCTCTGGTACATAGCTCCTTGATATTAAAAAAAAAGTACATGGACTGCAAAAAATAATACTAAAATTGACCAAATCATGTGAAATAAGAGTATAGAAAGCACAAGTCCATTACTTGATAGATTATTACATACATTAGCATAGGATAGACAACTTTGAAGGATGGATTGACGAATTCATATGAGCAGATACAACAACAAAAACCTTATCCCAAGAGCTGGGTAAAATATAATTAAGTAGTAAACCACATTGCAAACACATCAGTTTCTGAAATAGCCGTGACTTTTGACCTCAGCTTTGATTATTCAAGTGTTGACACCTGAAATTTGACAAGAAGCTGGTTAGCTTCATAGTTTTGGAATTTTGAAATACAGAGAGAAACAACAGAAAATGAAATTGTAACTTTATGAGCAATTAATAGGGCATGAGCTGAAGCCAGCAACATATGCAATTAAGAATATAGAACTCTCAATTTTACTATACTGTTAAGTTTGAAAAGGAAAACTTAATCTGTGGGGAAATAATTTGTAATGGAGTGGCAAAAGCCACAAGATGATGTATCTATATTTGTTCTCAAGTATTATGGGGAGAATGAAGTCATTTTCCATTTGTCTTACCAGATAGAAGAAAGAGTCTCTTGATTTTATTTAGCTCTCTAGTGACATCCACTATATTCATTCTTTCGTTTGGGGACTCTAGTGAACAAGCAAGTCCAATTCTAATGACTGAAATGAAGTGCTTTTCAATGGTTGTAGTAAGGTTCTGAGTGTTTTCTTCTTCTATTGTTGCTTGTTCTGGTTTTGCTACAAGTGACGGGTCCAAAATCTGCAAAACATTATTAGGAAATGAATTTTTCACAAAACTATGCAAATTTTGACCACCCTCAAAAGTTTCATCTGTGGGTCTCCTTCCTGTAAACATTTCCAACATAAGAATTCCAAAGCTGTACATGTCCCCGTGCGTAGACACCTCAGAACCCACTCCATACTCTGACATGTATAGCAAAACTTTGATTAGTAAATAAGTTCTTAACAAAAGGCAAGACATAAAAAAATTCTATTAAAAAGTTTACATAATACCTGGGGGAGCATAGCCAACCGTCCCTTTTATTCCAGTTGAAGTTGCTTGCTTAGAAGTGGTGCTATTAATGTTTAGAAGTCTTGCTATTCCAAAATCACCAACATGAGCAACCATGTCATCATCAAGCAAGACATTGCTAGGCTTCAAGTCACAGTGAATGATTGATTGCTCATATTCATGATGAAGATAATGTAATGCAGAAGCAATATCAATCATGATATTTAATCTTTGATCAAGGCTCAATGTTCTTGAATGCTCTGTATTTAATGTTCTAGGATGCAGCCATTGCTCCAAGCTTCCATTTCTCATGTACTCAAAAACTAGAGCTTTGAAGTCTTGACCTTTGTAATCTGTGCTAGAACAACATGTCAAAATCTTAACAAGATTTCGATGCCTAACATTTTTAAGTGCATTGCATTCAACAATGAAACTCTTGTGAGCTCCTTTTCTTTGAAGGTTTAGGACCTTTATGGCAACGACTTTGTCTTCTAAATCAAGAGTTCCTCTGTAGACAGAGCTAAAATTCCCAGATCCTATCAAGTTTGTAGTTGAGAAACCATTAGTTCCGTTGTGCAAACTTTGGAATGAAACTTTAGCTAGTTGGTCAATTCTCGGTGAATCCAGCGATGGTTTCTTATTTCCTTTCCTCATCCGGCAGATTGTTAACATAACTGACAGTATGAGAAGAAAAACAACTGCACTAACTATGATTGCATACAACCTAAACATGTGGTGTTTCTCAAGTTTCTTAGCTTTGACAGGACATGGTGGTAGATGCAGTTCTGAAATACCTCCACAGAGCTTACTATTTCCAGCTACACCTAATGCACTTGCATTTCGAAAGACACCTTCAGTTGGTATCTCACCGTCCAACATATTAAAAGATACATTGAAATATTCTAAGAAATGAATGTTCTGCAGAGAGTTAGGAATTGATCCGGACAAGTGGTTTTGTGACATGTCTAAAACTCGAAGGCTTTTTAGTGATGCCAAAGAAGATGGTATGATTCCTTGTAAGGAATTTCCTTCCAAATAGAGGTACTCCAACATTATGCATTCCCCGATAGTGCTAGGAATGTGACCAGACAAATAGTTGTTAGACAGAGATAGAAAATCGACGTGTTTTAGGTTGCCCACTTCTTCTGGTATGCTACCACTCAGAGTTTTCTGTCAAATCAAGAAAGTTTGTTAGAGATGACAGATTGAAAATCTCAATGGGTATGGTTCCTGTGAGGTTGTTTTGATATAGATCCAATTCTTGTAACTTTTGACAGTTTCCTATATTCGGAGGAATATTTCCTTGTAACATATTTTGCTCCAAACCTAGAAAAAACAATTGACTGAGGTTGCCTATGAACGCTCCTATTTGCCCTGACAGATAGTTTGAACCCAACGACAACTTTTGCATTTTCTGAAACTTTCCAAAAGTTGTTGGGATAATTCCACTAATGCTGTTTTGTTCTATCATCAAGAGATTTAAGCCAATTAAATTTCCTAAGGATGCAGGAATTTCTCCTGATATGCGATTGCCTCCTAAATATAGTTGAGTGAGTTGGGTGGATAAATTGCCCATGGAATTTGGCAAATGACCTCCAAAATTATTGGCAGACAGACCCAAAATCTGCAACTTACTGCAGTTTGTCAAGGATTTTAAAAATTCTAAATCGTTAATTGAATTGTTCCCTAAATTGTTTTTTTCCAAAGAAAGGAAAGATAGATATTGTAGCTTCCCCAAACTGGGAACTTGTCCGGTGAAATAGTTTCTAGAGATCTGAAGCCTTGAAAGCATAGATGCATTAGTGATGGAAACCGGAATTGGACCTGAAACTTCATTGCCACCAATTGTAAATGTCCGGAGATTAGGTAGAGTGTGGAACATACTGGGAGGAAGAGAGCCATTGAATTGATTTATTGATGCGTCAATTTCAGTGAGACATGACATATTGTAGAAACAATAAGGAAATGGTCCAGCCAAGTTGTTGAGACTCACATATACAAATGCCAAGCTTTTGAGACTGCATATCTGTAGAGGAATATCTCCTTCTAAATTGTTAATAATGACGGAGAGATAAATCAGGGATGAAACATTCCCTATGAATGGTGAGATTCCTCCTGTTAACCTGTTCTTCCCAACATTTAAACTTTGAAGTTTTTGAAGTGAGCCAATTTGGATTGGTATTTTGCCAATCAAATTGTTTCCAAACAAGTATAAGATTGTGAGATGAGCGCAACCTGTCAAGTTTGTAGGGATTTCTCCTACAAATGAGTTATTTCCCAGATAGAGTTTCTGCAGTCGTGACAATCGTCCAACTTCTTGTGGGATTTCCCCATAGAAGTTGTTGTTCATGATGCTGAAGTTTGTCATGTATGAGAGATTTCCAATGTGAGGAGATAAGAATCCCTTCAATTGGTGTCCTTCTAAATTCAACTCTGTAACTCTTTGAAGCTTGGAATTGCATGTGATTCCATACCATTGACAAAAGTGAATAGAAGTATTCCATGAGAGTAAGATTCCAAAGGGGTCCGTGGATATGGCTTCTTTGAACTTAAGTAGTGAGAAATGATCAGAATTATTTGGTAATGCATAAGCCATAATGTTTGGGGTAAATGGTACTACTGAGTTTAACGCAAAGAGAGAAAACAGATAGACATGTAATGAAAGTAAGAAATGAGAAAAATAGTTCATTTTGGGCAAGACTTGATGACCGATAGATGGTGATACTCTTCAGAAGATTCAATGACTTAGGAGATGTGAGCTGGGTAACACCCTATCAACACTGGCACGTGGAACATGCAGATTCAATGACTTAGAAACAGTAGTTCTGATTTACTGTATATAGAAGCCCATGTTTTCTTACTACACTCCATATGCAAGGTAAAAAGTTAAAATTGTCATCCTCTTCTTCCCTCCTACTCCTCATCTCCTCTTTCACAACACTTCCATACTTTTCTTCACCTCCACCCCATCTTCTTTATCACCTCCACCTCCACTCCATCTTCTCCCACCTCCATCTCTGTCTTCACCTTCACCCCATCTTCTCCTTCCACCTCTACCCTCAAAAATATTCACAAGTGTTCACTAAAACAAATGAAAAAGGTAATAATAATATGAAGTCTAAGGAAGAAGATAGGAATCAACGATCAAAGACATGCAATATAAGTTTAAGACTTCACAATTCGTATGCATTTCAGATTTTACAATGTGTAATGAAAGTTTACATTTTGAACTATACTGTAATTACAGATTATACAATTCAGAATGTAAAAATTTGCATTACGAATTACGAATTGCATAATGTGAAATATAATTTTATATTACGGATAGTACAATCTAGAATATATATATGGATCGAAAAATCTAAAGTTAAAATTATTGTGTAGATATAATTGAAATTTAAAAAGATGGAGGTGTAAGAAGAAAACATGGGAGCTATATTATTTTTGTTGAACCTTTATCTGAATCCTTATCTGAATGGACATTAGAATTCATAGCATTCTTATTTGTTTAGTCATTATGATTGATTTTAAATGCACATTATCATTTGGTTGGTCACCTAAACATTGTGTGATTATGTTGAGGTGTTTTTAGTTTTGTGCAATACTTCTTGATAAGGTTAGCCGTGATGAATCTCAGAAGAAGCATAGGAAGTCTTGGATCCCATTTTTTTTATATATAAATTAATGTCTAATTTTAAATATATATTTTTTTTAACTTGAATATATTTAATACCTAAAATATTGTATAGATCTGTATAAAGATAAATATATTGATTAGGGATGGCAACGGGGCGGGGACGGGTTTCACTATGCCATACCCATCCTCGTAAAAATAATTATCCCTATACCCATTTCTAAACCCAACGGATATCAAAGTTTTATTCCATCCCCACCGGGTAACGGGTATAATATCGTATCCATACCCGTACCCGTTTCCTTACTACTTCAATATTAATTTTTATAAAATAATAAAAAATTACGATAAAGGAAACATAATATTATCAAATATTCAATATTAGGAGGATGGTTGTTTCTTGATATCAAATACTTTGAAATAAATTATAATTGTTTACATTTTAGGTTGGAATGCCAAATAAAATTTCATGAGAACTAAAACATTTATTAAATTTGCAAAATGCAAACATTAATGAAACCTAGTTGATAAAATTTAAAAATATTTTTAAAAAAATTTAAAGGAAAACAAATATTCAAATTAAAATATATTTTAAATGTTTATTTACTTCAATTTTTTAAATTCTAATTAATCTATTTTTTTATATACTAATAAAAAATGATAATACATCACTTAATCAAAATGACGCAAATAACAAATAATAAACATAATAAAACAAATTTAACATGATTATTTTATCTTTTGAACTCCAATATATGTTGGATGGTGATAAAAAAATATTCATGGCAATTACATTAAATTTTGATATTGTAGTAAATAAAAGTTATTTATACAATTATAGTAAAAAATTACAGTATGATTGATATAATGAGTTAAAAAATAAAAATAATTAGATAAAATATACTGAAATAGTATTCTACATGATGAAAATAAACAACAAATAAAAATATTAAAAAATTAACGAAT
>Ga0099822_1004936_pt1 | contig 17429 bp, 8 predicted proteins | sample CowpeawhiteBW_FD_76839 | JGI IMG/M metagenome (GOLD analysis project Ga0099822, IMG submission 76839) | Root nodule microbial communities of legume samples collected from California USA - Cow pea white BW | ecosystem: Host-associated > Plants > Roots > Nodule | place: USA: California | collected...
CATGTAGAATACTATTTCGATAAATTTTATCTAATTATTTTTTATTTTCTAACTCATTACAATCATACTTTAATTTTTTCACTATAATTGTATAAATAATTTTTATTTACTACAATATAAAAAATTAATGTAATTGCCATGAATATTTTTTTATCACCATCCAACATATATTGGAGTTTAAAAGATACAAGATCTATGATAAAAAAAATTTATGTTTATTATTTGTTCTTTGCGTCATTTTTTAATCAACCATTGAGTATATATGTTGATATTTGAAAAATTTTCTTAGATCTCTAAGATATTTTTCATCTTATCATACCCTTAATTATATATTTGTTTTTTTTGTGTGATTCCTTCCAATAGTCTCCAAATTGTTTATAAGACACACATTGTTAATTTTTTAATATTTTTATTTTTTGTTTATTTTTATCATATAGAATACTGTTTCGTTAAATTTTATCTAATTATTTTTTATTTTCTAACTCATTACAATCATACTTTAATTTTTTTCACCATAATTGTGTAAATAATTTTTATTTACTACAATTACAAATTTAATGTGATTGACATGAATATTTTTTTACCACCATCCAACATATATTGTGGTTCAAAAGATACAAGACCTATGTTATTTTAATATTATGTTTATTATTTGTTCTTTGCATCATTTTGATCAACTGATGTATTATAACTTTTATTAGTGTATAAAAAATAGATTCATTATAATTTAAAAAATTGAAGTAAACAAACATTTAAAATATATTTTAATTTAAATATTTTTTTCTTTTATATTTTTTTAAAAATATTTTTTTCCTTTTATATCTTTTCATTGGATCCACGTGCAAGGGCACCAAATCACTTCTTTTAAAAGGGTAAGCAACACCCTAAAATAAAATGGGATTATTATTACTATTCTAGCTTCTTCTTCTCCATGTTTCTGGCAACTTGATGCTACTAGAAAAAGTGCCCAAGTTGTAGTTAAGGGCAACAAAGGAGCCAAACTAGGTGAAATCACAACAGCAAGAGGATTTGAAGGCAAACACTAGAGTAGTGGAGATCTTCATGTCACACCGAAATGCGTGGAAGGCAGAGGAGAAGCGTCTGGGGGCGTGTAACAAAGCTGAAGGATTGTGTGATGTGTCCCATGAATGAGGTAAACAAGCGAAGAATGGATTCACCTGAACTGGACCAAAAATCAATTCGCTTGAACCGTACTGCAAATCGGTTCAATAGACCGAACCGAAAATCGGTTCCCTTGAACCAGACCGCAAATTGGTTTGATAGACCGGACTGAAAAGCGATTTGATTGAACTGTGCCAGAAAAAAATTCAATTAAACTGGACCAAACACGGGTTCGCTTGAATTGGACTGAAAGTTGACTTGATTGAATTGGACCGAAAACCGATTCAACAAAACCACAACAAAAATCGGTTCACTGGAACCAGACTGGAAACTAGTTCGCTTAAATCGAATAGAAAACTGGTTTGACCAAATCAGAATGACAACCGATTGCATTGAACCAGACCAAAAATTGGTTTGACTAAACTAGACCGAAAATCAATTTGATTGAATTGGACTAAAAATCGATTCGACTGAACTGGACCACAAACCGGTTCGCCTGAACTGGACAGGAAACAAGTTCACCTGAACCGAACAAAAAATCGGTTTGACAAAACCAAATAGAAAATCAATTCAACTGAACCGGACAGAAAATTGGTTCGACAAAACTGGACAGAAAATCAATTCGACTAAAAACCAGTTCGCACATGAACCGGACCAAAAACCGATTCCCTTAAGTCGAACCGAAAATCGATTCTCCTAAAGTGGACCGAAAACCGATTCGCCTAAATCGGATCGAAAACCTATTTGCCTAAACCGAATCAAAAACTGGTTCGCCTAAACCAAACCAAAAATCGATTCAACTAGATTGAACCGAAAACCGGTTCAATTAAAATGAATCCTAAATCAACTCGATTGATTCAAATCGTATAGCAATTTGCATGAACCAGACTGAAAACAAGTTCGACTTGACCAATTTGAAAACAGGTTCGAATAAACCAGATTGAAAATAGATTCAATTGAACCGAACTGAAAACCCGTTTCCCTGAAGCGGAACGAAAAATCACCTTAATCAGATCAAAAACCAGTTCAATTGAACCGGATCGACAACCAATTCAATTGAAGTGGACCGAAAACCGGTTCAATTGAAGTGGGCCGAAAACCGGTTCGGTTGACTCGGAACAGAAACCTGTTCAATTAAAGCAGACTGGAAACCTGTCCAAAAGAATGAGGTGGACAAGCGGAAAATCAATTCTGACAATAAAAGATAGAGGAGAATTGGTTATGTTAAAAAATAAAGAGAGAAGAATCAATTCTCAAAGAGAGAGAGGAGAATCGATTCGGGGTCAAAATAAGAGAAAAGGTAAAAGACAGAGTGAAAAATGGAGGGCCAATGTGTAGTTTACTACAAGATGAGCTGACTTTCTCCTCTCTTCTCCTCACTCCAATGAAGGCACTCCTTTTCAATCCTATAAATTCGCTCTCTCATTTCTGTTTAAATTAGTTGACCCAAACAAAGGCTTAGTGTCATAATAACAATGATTAGAAAGAGATATAATGGAATATCCTCATAAACTTTTGCTATACTATTTTAGTTGAACATATAATTTTCAGCTCAAAATCATAGATAGATAAATTAGATGGCATTTCAATCAACACAACAGCATTACACTCTAAAAATCAAACAGAAAGCAGAATGCTATTTAATATTGAATTTATCTAAGCTCCTAAAACAAGGGCCGAGATGGCCATTGATTTTTCTCAAATGCACCTACATAGATTTGCTCCATTGCCTCCTCTCCTCAAACATGCTTCTTCGGCTTACACTCCTTCCTCAAACCAAGCCTTCATCTCTTTCAGCTGCATGAATTCTTGTATGATCATAAACCTTGGACTCTTATCTACCAGATGCAAAGAGATAATGGTCATTCACTTTTTTCACTATTGCTTCACTTCCTTATCATTAATCATCTGAACTGTATTCACTAGATTCAGGTAATAAGGGAACAGCAGCACAGCAGAATGACTCCTTGTCCTTAAGAAATAGACAACTACCATCCGAATTCCATTTCAGGTCAGTTATGGTAAATTGTGCTAGAGGAACATGAACACAATATGCACCAGATGGAGTCCACATGTATAAGTGAGTACTTCCGGTGCAAAGAACGAGGCGTGTGCATGTCGGGTCCCAAGCTGCTGCCCTAATAGGGTCTTTCTGGACTAAGATTGCAGCAAGCTCCAGGTGTCGAATATCCCATATCCAAAGTATTGTAGGCATACTATCATTGCGAGTGCATATGTATTGGCTATCATTGCTCCATGACAAAATGCCTACAACAATGATTCAGTCTCTTCAGTAAAGTAATATTGAAAAGGAAACTGATGTGATACATACTGCAGAAACCAAAGCATCATCAATGAGGAATATGAATAATGCAAAGATAGCAATAATCATGAAAGGTTGCATTTCCATATACAGTCACTTAATTAGATTACAGCCTGATCTCAACTAGTTCCGAAAATATCAGAAAATCACATCCACATCATGAAGTTTCACTACTTCCTGTTTATTACACAAATAATGGAATGAAGAACCATAGCGTTTCTTCTATGGAATATTGAATTATTAAAAAAGAAATCTCATAACTTATGGCGCATCTGAAAATTAGAGAAGCGTAGCTTACCAATTCCTTGTTTAGGGTTAGGTTTCTCAGCAGGAGGCTTTTGGAATGGTAGATTGATAGGAACTTCCATGACCTCATACCTAACTCTAAAGGGTTCTTCAGGAGAATCTGCTTTGAGTAAGAAAAATAAAAAAGTAACAATACAAAAGAATGTGAGTGTCATGAACCAACAAGCCTAAAAGCCCAAGCTGTTACGTAAATGTAGATAAATGGTTTCAATACTTTAATTCTCTGGTCTCTTGAATTAACTTATCAGACACAACCCCTTTTATGTTCATGAAGATATGTTATGTTATTGCTCAAGAAATCTTTATTGAAAATTTTAAACTAAACAAATCTAAAGGGCCATAATGCAAAGTGATTGTGCTTACCATCATTTCCTTGGGAAAAATCATCACTCAAACAAAGTTCAGACATGTCAAGTTGCAGGGGCTCATCTACTTCCTGCAATTTGAGGGACAAGGTAAATAATTTTTTCAAACTGTGATATCATCAACATGGGGAAGTGTCTTAAAGGAGTACTTTGAAAACAGCAGCATAACAAGGGCCACGAACTGTATACGGGTGCATTAGCTCTGCAAATGTCTTCCATGTTAGGTGATTCAGAACCCGCAACATTTGATCATAACTGCCTACTGCCAGAAACTGACCACAAGGAGACCAGGACACACTTTTAACTCCCAATCCACTTTCATATGCCTGATACTTGAATAGGCACCTTCCGTCTGGAGAATATATTAGAACCTATATCAAAGAAAGTTGTAAACTACAGCATACATTTCTAACAATAATTTATAGCATAACCAGAAGGTTATACAAAAGCAACAGAGTATAATTCACACTAAAATGTGATAGATTGTGTATATTGCAGTATGTGACATGCATGAAACTTTGATAATCAAATGCATGTACTTTAATGATGATAATAATGGAAATCTTTAATTGAACAAATTACTCTAGCATCCGCTGTGCAATGGAAACTAATAACCAGCTTGAGTTTGGAAACTAGAGTTTGAACGTCAATATTACTCTAGCCAATGGACCACAGACACTCATGATGATCACTTCACCTTTAGGGACAAAAACAAAATATCAAATTATTGAGGAATAATCAAGCAATTTTTTTAAAGGGGCTAAAATTAAAAATCACTATTTTCACCTTGATGAAAAATATATTTAAGCCTATGTTAAATCATAATATTTCACATGTTGAGAGGGATAGAAAAGAAAAATAGAACACATGATGGTTACCTTGTACTCAAGTGACGAATCCCATATCACTATAGCACTGTCATCAGGAGACCATTCAATATCAGCCAAGTCTAGAGTGTCAACAGCAAAATTGCCCATTATTTCCCATGTGTGACAAGATAACAGATTTATATAGTCCTTGCAATCACGCCTTGTACATATTGCTGCAAATTTTCCATCTCGTGTGAAAGAAACTCCTTTGGAAGCATGCTTTGGCCACTGTAGATGCACACAAGCTGTATTTAACAATGACCAAACAGTCAAACGCAACTGGAAATCTGAAGTGGTTAGTATGTGGCGGCTATCTGGACTCCACCTCGCATATGCAATACCAGCAGGTCCTTCATCTATCTTGCATGTCCATTCTGGTTGGGTTAGTGACCAAGCCTGTATCATCGGCTTTTTGTATAGACCACAAAGAATATATTCTGAATCAAGGGCCCATTCAATATAGCTAATCTTGTCCAAGCATGAAAACAACTGCACAACCTACATACGCCGAAAAAAATGATTGTAAACATCATTCATAAACAATCTGCATATATTTCTTTTTTCAAGAATAAGCTTGTACTTTAATGCATTAAGTAGTTCTAAGAATGATGGTTTAAGTCTAGTTCAATCTTACAGACCTATTGCACCTACATAATGTGGAATCTCTAACACAAACCCCAGCCTGAACAAGATATTTGTGAGTGGTCGATAGTGAGTGACACAATAGGCTTAATAAACTTCATTAGGATAAACTCCAAACCATCTTAGAAAATAAATTAACATCTAATTCAATCTTACAAAAACAACTCATATGGTGAGGTTTGTACTCACTTTAATACTCCATTTTAACTATATCTCTAGACAATATGAGATGTGTACCATTAATCAAGTCAAGAAACAAGAACATTTGCACTCACATCACAATTATAATTTGGAATAGAAAGAGCATATGGTAAGCACTGGTGAAGTACAGTTAGACATACAACAATCAAGGTGAATAATTTGATTACCAGCAGACTGATTTATGGTTTTGGAAGACTGAAGATTTTATTCCACATAATGGCATACTACTATATATATTCTCAAATGACATTCCAAGTTAAACTACAACTTAATTCAAACCCACGGTTCATTCATTCCATCTTGGAATTTGGATCCAAAGAGCAGGAGCCATCACAGTGCAGTGTTAAAAACCTCTGGAATTTAAAGTCTCCCTACCTCCATACTATCATTTTACGGTCAAATTTAATGTTTCTCTACCTAAGCCTGAATTGTTCAAGGCACCATTAAACTGCCTCACGTGCCTGTAAAATTATGATAACAGTACTGAAAATCTAAAACATCAATTTTCACGATAGCTAGTGTCTACTTGAGTTTCAAGTAAGAACTCCAACTTCATTATACAGAAAATCACCTCGCTCCACAGGATATCACCCCCTTTTATTTTCCTACAAATCTAAGTACCGCAGAAAGAACCGTCAAGCTTTGCCTCTAAAAGAAACCCATTACCAAAACTTCCTTACTCTTCAGAACATGCAAAGCTATAAATAAAAATACGTTTTTTTTGCTACTCGTGCATGAAAGAGAATAACCAAGAAACAATAAAAACAAAACAAAACAAAACCCCCAGATCCCGTTCCTTCCCACGAGTTCCAAGTTCCCAAAAGTTGAAATTCATAAACTGGGTCTCCGATAAGTGTCCCAAAAAACCTAAGTTCCAGAAATTCAAAACTCCAAAGACTGCAGCAACAGAACAAAGATTGAAAATTGAAGCAGTGTGGTTAAAAGGGTAACAAAAAAAACAAAACCTTGAAGGAAATGGTCTCCCGAATGACGAGGCGGTAATCAACGGCGACGGCGATAAAGCGAGCATTGGGAGAGAAACAACAGGGACCCGTTTGCTTGTAAGATTCAGTGAACTCCATGGATCGATTGCCACCAAATGGGAAATGAGGTGTTGATTTTGCTTCAAGTTTCAAGTTGGCACAGAGAAGAAGAAAACGAAGAAAGAGGAGGAAGGTGCATAATAAGTTATATTGCGGTGAGGGGTGAGTGGAGTGAAACCATCAAATGGTGAGTGACAGAACAGAAGAACATCGTAAGTAGATCTGGGAAAGGGAGAGAAACTGTCTTGTTGTCTTGTACCATTCGTTTGAAAGTGAGACAGACAAGATTTTAAATCCTTTTATGCAACCAATGTACCGTTAAATCATAAATCCATTTGGTGTGATGCTTTTTGTTCTTTTCCCTTCCGCTCGTGTTTGAACGGATAATTCTATTCAGTCAGTCAGGCAAGCTTATTTAAAAGGGTAAATGATAAAAGTATACTGCATTTTATTTACTTTACATTTACTTAACACTAACCAAAATTATATTTTTTCAAATAAAAAATAATTTAAGAAGAATTAAATAAAAATAAAATTATTAGTTTTGATTAGATGTTGGATAGGTATAGGAAAAGTAAAAGGTGTACGTACATATACAATATTCTTATTTCAAAATAGCCTAAATCTCAAAATAGCCTAAATCATAACTTTAGTGTTTTTGGTTAAAATATTTTATTGGTCCTCGTTTTTATAACAAAATCTCAATTTAGTTATCTTATTTTTAGTAGTCCCGTGACAAACCAAATAATTAGAATAAATAAAAAAATAGAGTATATATATATATATGCTTACTTAATTGTGAATATTTTAATAATTTAAACGGAACAAAAATATGACGAAGACGGGTAATGGCGGGGATATGTACATCCCTATAGCCAATTAAAAAAGTCAGAAATTCTTCATATCCATATCCAATCAATGCAAAAATTTTCATCAAAATGGGGACAATACCCACGAGAACGAGTTTATTTGCTATATCTAAATATAATATTAGTGAAAGAAATTTTCAATATAATAATGAGCTTTAAAAAAAACATTATTTAATTATAAAATATTGAAAACACAGCATTTAATACAATAACAACATTGTATTAAAGGAGTGTAAATCTTTAAAACATGACATTGTACCAGTTGATAATTGAGTTAGTAATGCAAATCTACTAAATTGATGTTATACACATGACATTGTTTTATTTAAGGATGAAAATAACTTTGACTAAATAGAAGTAAATTAAAGTTGTTTGGTTAAAGAGAGTGAATGGAAAAATAATTTAGAAGTAACATATCACATTATATTTTATTTTTCTTCTATCAAATACTTTTCCTTTTTTAAATATTTATTTTTTAATAATGTTGTAAAGTAATCAATTCATATAAATATTTGTTTTTTGTTGTAAAAATATTATTCTCATTAGTAATTTTTTTTTTCAAAAAAATTCAATCATGTTCACATACATTAGTTATAGATTGTGTATTCCGATTTGATATGGTGATATGCATTTTTTGTTATTTAAGAAAAATGACAGTTTATATATACATTATAATGAAATAAAAAACACATTTTCAACCGTTCTTCTAAAATGTTATTCCCATTATGCTGATTGAACATGTTTTGTTTTGCATTGTTTAATTCGTTCCACAAAAATAACTTCTCACGTGAAAGTTATAATTTTTCACATGAATCGAAAAATGTTAAAATTGGTCAAAAAGAATATGGAAATAGTTTTTAAATGTAAAATAAATAAACTTGTTTCTCGACTACTCTTGTATCTTAAAAAAATTGCATCAAGAGTTAATACTTTATTTGGGGTGAAACTAAATTAAACTATTCATCAAGGGGTTTAAGTTAGTTTGTTGAAAAATGTTAACAAGCCTGTAATGTAATAGAAGGCGCTATAATTGAAAGACAAAAATCCAAAACCCAAAATCTTATTATTTATTATTTACAAAGGAATTAAAAGCAGAGAGACGAGGAGTGATTAAGTTTTAACTACCAGGAAAGACAGATCAAGCTATACACCTATCCCCTAAGTAAAGTAATGATGAAGCTACAAATTGACAAAGATTGAATCTACACTACTGTTATCACTTCATAAAACTGCAACTGCCACTGCCATAAGGTATTATATACTCATTAGTTGTAGATTTTTACAGGCTTCTCAAGTGCGTGACGGTTCTGGAAATTTGAGAAATGATTGTTGTACACAGCTCGAACCTGCACATAGATATAAATGTAAAATAAAATACTCATGTCTGTATTAAAGATTAAAATTATCTTATATTGTTTATTTTACAAGATGTCTAATTCTTTCTTTAAGTATTCTTCAGAAAAAACACCTGAAGATACCCCGCTATAATAACAATTTTGCAATGGCAACTAGCTTAATCCTGTTAAAAGTTCCGATGATTGGCATATGTGTCAAGTCACAGGATAGGTTTAACATTTCATGTTCAAAATGAACGATATATTACACACTTTCACTCACTCACCTTGCTTCTTATGTAACATTCTTATTAATATTCTCAACAAACAAATCTCATTGGGATAGACTCAAATTCATGACTTTGATATCATATTAAGAAATTGACTTTAAGTTTAATTCAATTTTACAAAACCGACTTGTAGAGTGATGTTTGCATCCACTTATACAGAATGAAATCACCTTATTCCTAGCCAATGTGGAACTTCCAACAAAAATAATTAAACCATGGAACATGTGATTTAATTTGATCCTTAGTTTCAACACAAAAATACATTGCGGATTCAAGCCTTGCCCCATCTTACATTGCATATACCTTGTGGGTACATCTATATTGGTGAAACAGTATGATTCTAAACTTCCTCTCAACTTAATTTGAGAATTAGCTCCTCTAACCCCCTCAACTAGCACTAATTCAGAGACAAAAGATGAGCATTTAGGTATGTCTCTCCAATTTGCCCACCAAGTATGTCCAATACTAATGTGTAAAAGGTATAGAGTCATGTTAGAGTTTAAGGGTGAGACTGGAAAAGTAATTTTAGAACATATAGCTTGCCTTCTTCCGTGCACTTTTCTCTGTCAGATCTTCTAGATTGCTCTCACAGACTGTTGTTCTCAGAGAAGTCTAGTTCTATGTTGTATATTTTCTTAGAGGATAGAGGTAACAGAATATACTCAAGTAACCATGCATGCAAGTAGTATCTTTTCTTTTTCTATATAAATTGTATATATTTTATTGTTTTAACTACCCTAAATTTTGAATGACTGCATGCTACCCTAAATTTTGAATGACTGCATGCTAGATCTACATTTTAGTTTCCTTTTAAGACGTAATGCATATACCATGTACACATCTACATCGGGCAATATCCCAAAAGAAAGAAAGAAGCCAGTCCCCAACATATACCTGGTTAACCGCGTAAGACCTTTTTGGAGCACTGTCAGTATGTTCCAGTCCAAGATATTGCTCCGAAGAACCAAAAATCTCCCTTCTCTAAACAAACAAACAATTCAAATTTGTATTAACTTAATCATGTAGAAATCAAACAATATGCCTAAACAAATTCGATTCACAGCCTCAAACTCGTACATTCACAACCAAAATGAAATATCACACAAGAAAGAGAATGTTTGACAGACCTGAAACCGAGCAGAAACAATATCAGAATCTTGTAGGAATTCAGGACGATCATGTAACACAAATGCAAACTTCCACTGCAAAGACAAACAAGATGGGAAAAAAGCACATCAATTATGAAATAAAACTTTGTTAACACCGCACATGCACAGAAGTAATTAAGCAGGACGGTAGTTTACCTACAAGCAGAAAAAACAAATCGAACTTTATACATATCCGTTAATGTCTCAAAAAAGTTGACCAAGCTTTAAAATGCCAAAATTGTAGAGCAAATAATACATTCATACATACGCTTGAAAACTCCGCATCTGGAACTTGAAGCTTTTTCTGTATCCGCAATTTGACATCAGCTAATGTCTCACCCTCACGGATAACAAATAGAAAAGGATCTCCAAAATTCTGAATTTTCTGCAAATTCCACAAGTTTCAACCCACCCAAACAGAAATGAGAAAAAAGTGTTTGCAAAAAAAAAAATGTATCAAAGCAGAAATATGATTTAATTACAGGAAAAAATTATATTCGGACTGAAAAAGCACTAAGAAATTATAACAAATTATAACAATTTGATCTTACCAAATACTTATGAGAAGTGTCTCCAAAGAAATGATAAACATGAATCAACAGATCAAGATGGCCAAGATTTCTCTCTTCTTCAGGAATCTTCAATATTATAAAAGAATATTATATTCGTAACAAGAAACCAAAATGAAGAGGAATCATGCACTAAAAAATTAACAGCACGCCACAATAACAAAAAGACATAATTACAAATTCACACCTGGATAATTGTGCAGTGTGGCTGATAGTGGCACGACTACTATACTTAAATATTATGGACACAATTGCAAATAACGTATGCTACAATTTAAACGTCTGAACACCTAATTGAAGATAGATGTAGAAATAGAAGCAGCCGGACACAGGAATCAAGTGAGAACATAGTAAAGAAGTCACAGCTAAAGAAAAAGAGACAACAGGGCACACCTATCAAAGTACTCAACTATGACACAGCTGCGAGAAACAAATTAGATTTTCCAAAAACAGGTGGAGTTGGCAGACTATTATTGGATGATAGTTAAAGAGTTTGGGCTAAAAAAATGATGGGCTGCAAGAAGTGGGGTTTTTTTTGTGAAGCCCATACCACAGGTGCAATTGTCTAATACAATTCATATACAAGGATGGTTTTCAAACTCTGAAAGCCTTTGGAAACAGAAAACAAGCGAGAAGCCAATAGAAATCAACCCTAAGAGAATTGGTGGGAAGCCGCAGAACATAACAAGAAGTGGACTTTAAGTCTAACTCAACCCCACAAAACCGGCTTGTAAGGTGAGGTTTGCAACCTCTTATATACTCCAAATTGGTCTTATCTCTAAGTCGAAGCAAGACTTCCAACACAGTCCCTCACACCGAGATATAGACATCTCAAAAGTGGAACTAGACATTATCTCTTAGTCAAATTAAAAGCTTGAGAGAATAACTCTACTACTTATCACTAGTCCATTTGTGACTAAACCAACCATGAGGATGCAATCTAGTACCCCCTAAAAAGGTTGCAACTTAGACCACCAATTTAAAGCAGCTTTCAAACATATCTCAATATATAATCTGTGTGAGACTTATTTTGGGTTTTCGGGATTTGAAGTTCTAATTAGTTCCACAATTAAGTTTGAGGAATAGAGACCATGCGGACAAAGGATATGTGCCCATGCTTCTATTTTTATTTTTTCTTTAATTTATTTTGAGCTTTAACAACTGCCATAAATTGTTGTTCAAGATTAAATTACAAAACTAAATTACAGGGGTAAAAAACCACCACAAATTGCAAATTCAAAACAACCATATATCATGTCTCTAACAATGTCTACAAAGAGGGACTAAAAGACAAAAATTCTGAACTGCAGGGACTAGATATTTTAATTTGAGGGACAAAATTACCCAAGTTTGAAAGACTAAAATCGTATTTAAGCTTAAATTTATTATTTCAATATTAAAGAGATATGGCCAAGAGGCTTTTTCATGGACAAATCCAAAAGGCCGTAGATATTCAAGGAAAAGGACCATGATTTACTCAAACATGACAATCATGCGACATCCCAATCTTTTTGCTTAGAAATACATGTCACATGTCTATTGTCTACACATTTTTCAATATCAACACATTCTCTTCAAACAAGTGAAGGATGACAAGAACTAAAACAATGTCTATTGCACCCAAAATAGTATCTCCCTGATCAAGATGTTGTATTTGAATACTAATTATAAAAATAAATATAACAAAGGTAACAAATCTTTACCTCCTCTGCTCTTAAATTCCAATATTCATCACTAATATTCTCAATTGTTTCACTCGGTGAGAAAATCTGCAAAAGGTTTATTAGTTTTACAGGTATCCAGTTTGAAACTTCTTCATAAATTAAGCAGCACTTAACAAATGTCATAATAAAAAAAATTATTAGTTTTTACACCCAAAAAACAAAACAACTTCTATGCCAATGAATTTCCCTTATCCTGCATATAAATTGCTTGGAAATGGATATTTCAGTCAAACATCATTCTCATTAATATTGAGAAATATCAGTAATGTGAAATCTTAACTTCAAAACAAAATGAGTAACAATTTAGCTAGCGACCAAGAAATTTACGAGACAAGCCAGTAATTAATAGGACAGTAGAATTATACAAATTTTGATCACAGCTGTCTACAATAAGGCTACATTGCATTAGTGCAAATGAGTGATACAGATCAATTGATTTTCCCCTCATCACATTGAACGCCAATAAATTTAGTCAACTCAAGGAAATCACGCTTGTAAGACTAGCATTTGAACAAAGAAAACAAAAATGTATGATTCAGCACCTTGTATATCTTGTGATAGAAAACTTCAAGCAATCTTAGTTGTGCATCAGGATGAGATAAATCCACCTATTTGACAACATAATATTAATTCCATTACATTTCATATAGCATAAAATACAAGAGGTCGACAATACTTCAAAGGAATGCAACGGGGAAAATGCAAATCAGTGTTTCTTCAAATAGAAAAGAGGATAGTTAAATCCAGTCAATAACAACAATATGAACTAATCTAAAGGACAATAACAGCATTTTATTAGATAAAGGAAACACCCTTCTCGCACTATCAAACAGTCTCTCCATCACAAGCACAACAAGGCTTTTTAAATTTGAGTTGCATGAGAGAAATTTGGCTATCTGAGTCAAGTATACAAGGGGTATCAAAGATATTGTCTAACTTAGGAATTCAGTAAATTATTTTTTAACTTGGATTCCGAGAATTTGAATGTTCTTATTTTCCATCAGGAACCATACCTATTATACATCAAGGAATCCTAAAAATCTGGTGTGTAGTTGATGAAACCGGTTCATTGTCTGAAGAAAAATATCAATTGCTTTGCCAATGTGTTAGCATCCCACAGAATCCCCAGGTATTCAACAGACCAGAATTGTCCTCAATATCAAGAGTCAATTTTTTTTCTCAAACGATAAGTTCATTTCTCTGTCAACCAGAATTATATTAGATAAACTGAATATTGTGTTGTGGGTTGACCATCTTGCATGAAACCCAAACCTCCACGGTTGTTGGGTGTTCCTTCCATCTTTATTCCACCACTGCACCATCCACAAGGATGACTTCCTCTCAGTCTTCAAACCAATTTTGTAAGGTTGAGTTAGATTAATACCACTTTACAAGAAGGTATTAGAGTCTATAATAGATCCATTAAAAGGGTCACTTACCATGTTATCCATGTATCAAGCCAATTGGACGTGAGGGGTGTATTGGGAAGTCACACATCACTAGAGATAGTACCAAAATACAACATATAAGTGGGAACAATCTTACATGATAGTTTTGTAGGGTTGATTAGGCTAAACCTACTTTGCAAGACTACCCAAATGAAAATGTGTTAGCTCCTCTGCCCTGCAACCCAAAAGATTGTCTCCCCCTTGAAATAAAGCTCGTTTCAAACATTGAACAATCCATTGCATTCAGTACATCTCCGTCTCAACCTTTTCTCCTAACACTAGACCATCCCACTTTTTATTCTTGACCCAAAATGTCAACTTGTTGTTCCCTTAAGTATCCAACTAGTTACCAAGACTTTTGTCGCCTACAATGGAGATGTTTACAAGTATGAAAACCAAGAATTCAAATCGACCCAACCAATTTAAATACTTTACAGTTGGGTAATTTGAGCATTTAGATCAAACTCAACATAAGTCAATCTAACTCAATGCTCACTCATTAGGTTGGATACTGTTGTATTAAGAATTTAGTCATGGTAAAATAAAGCAGCTTACAAGATAATGTATCAACTTCAATTATATTGTTTACCTTTGACTTAATATCATTCAGTAAAACTTCCACTGTACTCTGTTTTGGTAATCTAACAGTAGAAATGACCACCTGAGAAATTATAACTCTCGTTAGATGTATAAAACTTAATATAACACAGTATATTGAAAAAGGAGAATAAAACCCCTAAGAATACTCACTTCATCCTTCGTAGCAAGATGGAAAGCAATTTTAAGAGTTTTTATGCATTGCAATTCTGGCAGAGGGATATCCAATATTTCATAGTACAGTATATCAGAAATCTACAAAAAAAAGAAGATAATTCATGATACCAGGAGCACAAGTAAAACAGAGCCATTTGGAAGTCTTGCAAATTGCAAGGATTTGAAATTATTTTTATCTAGAAAGATTTGGACTTGCAATAATACCTGATTGAGGTGAATCAGCATGTCAGACAAATTTTCAACTCCTTGGTACTTTATAGGCTGTGCTTTAGGTTGTTGGGAGTAGCAGTTGTGAGACGTAAGTCTGATTTTAGAAGAATCACTCAAACCAAGATGTTGAGCAACCTTCATAACAACATCATCGTATGTGTGAAGCTTTGACCTAGATGATCACAGAATGTATACGGATCATCAAATATAATTTAATTGCAAGAAAGGTCCACCCACATATCTTGATCAATGAAAAAATGTCACAATCAAATCAAGGTAGCATGGTAATTCGTGCACACAATTTTTTTAACTAGCACGTGAAACTTAAAATATTAAGATACAAAATTAGTAGTATGTACAAATGAAACTTACAACTCAAGACTGAATTCGTCCTCTTTCGGTTTCCCCAAAAATCGGAAGCGAACAACCTGAAAATCAATGAATGCGATATATTGGAAAGGAATTGAAACAATACCCCACAGAAAACTAGTCTCCAAAACCCAAAATTAGTTTTGCAATATTATTGCCATTTTCTTAATATTTTTTTTAAGAAATCATATACGCAAGTAACTTTCAAATTCACTTAAAATATGCAGCAGAAATAATCTAACCATCTGCAACGAAAGATCACCCAGTCATTATCAAGATTACATAGAACAACAAAGTCAACCAATCTGTTCTGAACAATTATCAAAGATCCCCAAAATAAGCCAATATATGATAGAGTACAATTCAAATACCACCATGTGGCAAAATCCTATAAAGAAATCAGTAACCAGAGTAAAGAAAGTATTGAATTATGAGTAACGCAAGTTTTCAAAATTATACTTGCTAACATCAGTGGTGGATTTATCGCCAGCCGCCATAACATTGTGCTAGCAATGCAGGATTTCCATGGCTGCCCATCGTGACTTCTTTGTACATTGCAGAAATGATGCGTACAGTCATGGGGAAAATCATGCCCCAGTCCCACATTGCAGGCCCACACCTATTTAGAAAGGAAGAAGTATTGGTTCATAGCAATCTGACCTAGACCTGAGGCAAAATCCTATTTTTGAAACTAGTGTGGGACCTTTAACCTGACCCACACAATAGATTCAAAAACAAAAACAAGTTGGGGAAATTTCTTCTGAGACCTCCATAGTTTTTTCTCCCGCCCTCATACTACAAAAAATCATTACTATACACTTGTAATGATATATCTGGACTATACTTCAGATTATGTAAACCCGAACATTCAGATTACGTAACTCGGAATATTCAGATTACGTTCTGGATTAAGAATATGGTTTCGAATATGGTAAACCGGAACCATATTCCAGGTTGTGTCAACCAAAATAGGATTACGTAATTCCGGATTACATGGATATATTTTGGATAAATATAGATTGCATAACCCAAAACTCATTACATATTCCAGAATATAGTTTTGAATTGATTATGAAGTGTTATGACAGGAACACATTGATCATTTGTTATATTATGATGGTGAGACAAGTTATGTCAATGTTAGGAAAAAAAACCCAAACCCAACCCAAAATTAAGAGAAGAAATAACTAAGCTAACCTTCGTGAACCAGTCATAGACCAAAAAGGCAAACCAGTTCAGCTACCTTAGCCAGCGCAGTCAACCACCAGTAACACTGCCACTGAATGCAACCTATTCCTCTGCCATATGCAACTTGTTCAGCTGCAGCCTACGGCCTTTTCCATAACCATCACCCACTGCCGGATTACCACTTATCCCCCTTCTCACAGCAAAATCCCCTGGCCCAAATTATAAGCTCCCCACTTTTTTTTTCTTCTTTCTCGTTTTTTATCCTTCTTTTCTTCTCCACACTCCTTCTCTATAAAACTGAAACCCCTCAACATCTATAAGAAAGGCTGTTCAACTACGTTGGATTTGCTCTGAATTTATTGTTATTTAAATTTCTAAACTTGCTATTATTATTAATTGTATCATTGTTTTCCTTATTTTTGCAATGTAATTATAGTTCTGCATTTTCTATTCATCTGTAAGTATATATTGTATTTTTTTTTTGTTTGCTATGCATCCCTCATAACCTGTAATGACTTCAATATATTTCGGAAAAGGATTAAATACAAGTCAAACTCAAAAAAAAAAAAAAAAAAAAGAAAGGGGGAAGGGAACCTGAAATTTTAATTCTAATATATATATATATTACAATTTAA
>Ga0099822_1004937_pt1 | contig 17428 bp, 18 predicted proteins | sample CowpeawhiteBW_FD_76839 | JGI IMG/M metagenome (GOLD analysis project Ga0099822, IMG submission 76839) | Root nodule microbial communities of legume samples collected from California USA - Cow pea white BW | ecosystem: Host-associated > Plants > Roots > Nodule | place: USA: California | collected...
ATATATATATATATATATATATATATATATATATATATATATATATATATATTCATGGATTTAGTGTAGTGTCCATTATTTTTTTTAATAAATTTTTATGTGATGAAATATTTATATTTTGATATGATTAAGTTACTTTTGCATAAAATAATCAATTTTCAAGTTAACTTATAAATTATGTATAAAATACTTAATATGTAAATTTACAGATTAGTTATGTAATAAAATTGAAGGTTGCATAAGATAATTATGATACTTTGTTAGTTTTTTAATAAATGTTATGTGATGCGTAAAAAAATATATATTTTAATTATATGTAGTAAAAATTTGATGAGTTGAATTATAGGTTTTTTTAGTCATGATTGAAGTACAAAAGTAAGACTTGGTACAAGAACATGTTTTATTATTTTAATTGTTGAATGATAAGCAACTCTATGCGTGTACTAGTACATTGTTTTCAAAAGCATATAATTTTTTTTTTCTTTATATGGTTACAATGGTATAAGTAGATATTTATGTGAAAAACTCATTAAATATAAGGAAAAAGATAATAATTATTTTTTTGGTATCTTTGATATTCCTTTGTATGAAATTTGACATCTCAGACTCCAATTGAAATTTCCGAGCCGCATTGTCTTGATAATAAATCTTTTTCAAATAATTCTACATGTCCTTTAACAGACTTATAAGGTCGCATATTAATAATTAAATGAGACTCAAGAAAGCTAAGTATCTAGGTCATGATTTGGACATCTTTGGTTTCCCAATTTTCCAAATCTGCTGCACTGGTAGGTGTTGGAAGTTTGCCATCAATATGACCTCATAATTCTTTGCCTTTGACAAATAGTTTAAATTGAAATTCCCAAACAAAATAATTTGTACCATTAAACCGAACAAGATACAATTCATATTTATCATAAGACATGATGAAGAGAAAAACCTCCAATTAGGGTTTCTGATTTCCTTTCAAAACAAGACCCACACGCTCTGTGTGTGGCTGTTGTCGCATCTTCAAAGAGTGAACCAAGGCAACACCAAGGAGAAGGAAGGTGGGTTCCAGTAACTGTGATCTGCTATGCAGCGAACTCACGGGACTTTTTGAACCAAAATGAAACCCACGAAGAAGATGACACCGCACGTGCTATGTATGTGTTAGAAGAAAAAAACTCTTGGATGAAAAAACTTATTCACTTTTCGTTGTTGTGTCTTATTCATGCCATGAATAATATAATTTATATGCTTACAATTTTTGTCCATTGTACTCATAACGACTATAGACGGCTAGTACATTAACTACCCAATGACTATTGCATTAACTACCTAACAGCTATACAACACTAGTATACTAACTACCAACAACGACTATAACATAAAATTTATTCTATTTAAGTTTACCTTACAAAACTCTCCCGTAAACTTAAATGCTTCTCTTATCCTTCATCCCAATCAAATTCTTGCAGTTATTAAATAACACAATAGACAGTGGCTTTGTAAACATGTTTGCAACTTGATCTTGGCTTCCCATGTGCACTAGCTCCACATTGCCTTCTTTCACTTGTTCTCGAATGAAATGAAAATGCACATCAATGTGCTTGCTCCTATCATGGTTGACCGGGTTCTTTGCTAACTCAATGGCTGACTTATAATCCCCTTGTATTACGGTCCCTTCTTCATGTTTCATCTCCATATTGCTAAGAAGATTTCTAAGCCACACTACAAAGACATACACACTATGATGCTGCAGCATATTCGGCTTCACATGTTGACAAGGTTACTATGGGATGCTTCTTTGAAAGCCAAGTGAATGTCGTGTTGCCCATGAAATATACATACCCATATGTGTTTTTTTTATCATCTACATCTCCACACCAATCACTATCTGAGTACCCCACCAATTTATATTCTTCCGAGCTAGTATAGAGTAAACCGAGCGATACAGTTCTTCGGATATACCTCAATATTCGTTTTAATGCCTTCCAATGAGAGTAGTTCAGTTTCTCCATATCTTGGCTCACCACTCCAACACTTAGCATCAGATCCGACCTTGTACTTATCAGATAAAGAAGACTTCTAACCAAGCTTTTTGTATTTGTTGGCATCTACTTGATCTCTTTATCAAACTTTGAAAGTTTTGTACCCGGTTCCACTGGAGATGAAATTGGGCTGCAACTCGCTATCTTGAACTTACACAGAATGTCTTCGACATACCTTTCTTGAGACATAAATATGCCTATCTTAAGTTGTTTGACTTCTGACCCGAGAACATATTTCACGTGTCCCAAGTCTGTCATTTCAAACTCTTTCTCCATGGTTTTTTTAACTTGATTAATTCTGCATCATTAACCAAGGTCATCAACAAAAAGAGCTATAATATCCAACCTCCATGCTTCTTTATAAACAGTGTGTGTTCAATCAGACACTATTCATATTTATTTTCCACAAAATAAGTGTGGATTCGGTTGTTCCACACCCTTGGAGCTTGTTTTAGGCCATAAAGAGCCTTCTTCAACCTCAATACCTTCTTTTCTTCACCTCTCCTTATGTAGCTGAGTGGTTTCTCAATGTAGACCTCTTCTTTTAACACACCATTTAGGAAAGATGACTTTACGTCTATTTGGAAAATGAGTCATTTGTTCTGAGCTGCTACAGAAATATGTAGACGAATAGTCTCCATTTTAGTAACAAGTGCAAATAACTCGGCATAGTCAATTCCTTCCCTCTGTATATAGTCTTTTGCCACCAACCGAGCTTTATATCGCTCTATTTCACCTTGTGCGTTCATTTTTTTCTTAAAAATCCACTTTACTCCAACGGGTCAAACTCCTTGTGGTAACTTAAATAGCTCCCACGTGTTGTTACATTCTATAGCAACAATCTCCTCATCCATTACCTTCTTCTATTTCTCATTCACCATGGCTTTTTCAAAATTAACATCTTCAGAATCTGCCAAAAGGCATACAACATGTACCTCGTTAGTTGTTTTATATATGTCTTGTAAACTTCGAGTTTTGGCCTACAATTCTTCTTCTTCCTTGTCAGAGACCTCATGTTGTCTTGCTGAGCTCTTAACTATTACAACTTCACGACTCACAAGAACTTTGTTTGTGACTAGATTAAATAATTTACACTCTTTGTTTTTTTGGTTTAATCACACGGAAGGTCCATGTTTTCGTTTCAAAATCTCAATTGGGTCCTCAACTTCTAAATGATCTAAATTGGGTCCTATTTTTTGAAAATTTGTTTCAATTTGGTCATTTTCGTCAGGGCATCATTGACGACGTTAACTGTGTACCACGTGTCAAACGTAAAATTTTAAAATAGTTTTATATAAGTTACGTGGGAAAACCCTATTTTGACATGTCAGCTGTTTTTTTAAGAAAAAAAAAGTAAAAAAAAATTAAAAAAAGATTTAAAAAAAAACCATGAGCTGACACATGGCACATAGTTAACATCGTCAATGATGCCCTAGCGGAAAGGACCAAATTGGAACAAACTTTCAAAAAATAGGACCCAATTGAGATAATTGAGAAGTTGAGGATCTAATTGAGATTTTGTAATGAAAACAAGGACCTTCCGTGTGATTAAACCTTGTTTTTTCATCATATCCAATAAAATCAAGTTTCTTACTCCTGTCCTCCAACTTCGTTCTTTGGTGCACTGGAACATGAGCATATGCTACACTACCAAATACCTTCAAGTGAGAAACACATGGTTTCTTTCCACTCCATGCTTCATGTGGTTTTTGTACATTGAGTTTTGCATGAGGACCTATTCTGAACATATACTACACACTACACTACTTCAACCCAAAGTTCTTTTGACATATTCTTACCTTTCAGCATTGCTTGAACCATGTTGAGAATGGTCTAATTCTTCCTTTCAGCAATTCCATTTTGCTGTGGTGAGTATGAAGCTGTCAAAAGTCTTATAATGTCGAGCTCCTCACAATACCTCATGAACTCGGTTGATGTGTCCGTTTCATTTTAAACCATTACTTTAAATTTCTTAAGCACCACAAATACTTCAAATTTCTCCTTCAAAAAATAAACTCATGTCTTTCGAGAGAAATCATCAACAAATGTTAAAAAATACCTCTTACCACTAAAAGATACAAAAGTAATTGGTCCACAGACTTCTGTATGCACCATGCTGAGCTGTTAGTCAGTTATCTTTGGAAACGAAGTTCTCTAGTGCTTACCGAGTATCCATTTTCCATTAATTGCCCCATACTCAATATGTTACTTTTGAGGTCGGGTACGTAGTACAGGTCCCAAATTTTTCCAATTCATCCATTCTTCTGAGAAAAACATATCGTACTTCATCCAGCTTGGAAAATGAGCATCTCCAAATGACACATGTCCAGCTTCAATTTTGGAGAGCTCGTCAAACATGTTTTCATCTCCACATATATGGTTACTATCTCTAATGTTTAGATACCAGATCGAGTTATTTTGGCAAATCAAACCAAACTCAACATCTGTGTTATAGCTCAAGTTAAGCTCGGTATTCGAGCTCCTTGCCAGTAACATTTCATCCTCATCAATTTTTGCCCTTACCAAACTTTTCCCACCATGTGTTGAGCTCACTTCGATACTGACCATCAACAATATACTTAGTTGTTCTTCAACCTCTTTTGTAAGAAGATTGGTTGATTAATTTCTCCTATTTTGATACCAGCAATCTTTTGCAAAATGACCGGCCTTACCACAAATATAACACTTGGCCGACCTACACTCATTTGTGTAGTGACCAGGCTTTCCACACTTGTAGCACTCACCACTGTTGCCTGACTGAACTCCTTGGCCTCCACCTTGACCTCGACCTCACCAATTTTGCAGGCTGACATCGTCATCTTTATAATAATCTTGACTTTGATCACCACTTCCTCGACCTCTACTTCCAGGACCTCAGCTTTGACTCCCGTGATTTTTTCCTCCTTTGTCATGAGTGTTCTAAGTTCCAAACACCTTTTTTCTCCTTGAAATTTGTCCTTGCTTGGAGTGCTTGGCCAAAGTACTCCTCCTTAGTGTTTTTCTTCTTTATTCATAGACTCCCTAGGACCCAACAAGCTCCTCCACCGTGAGTTTTGAAAGAGGTCTTTGGATTCCTCTATGACACACATCATATTGTCGAAGTCAATTGTCAATGTTTTAAAGTCGTAATGTTAGCTAACTTCTCACAGTTATCTTCCTTATATGCTTTCTCCAAGATCTCCCATGCCTCTTTTAAAGTCATAATGTTTGCTAACTTCTCAAGGCTTGTATCGTCCATAGCTTGGTATAATGCATACATAGTTTTCCTATCTTTAACTTGTGTTCTTTTAGGCAACAATTTGGGTGACCATCTGTTCATCAGGATCCACTTGCTCTTCAAAGCTAGCTTCAACTACATCTCATACGTCTTCGGATCCGAGGTAGGTTCTTACCCCTCTTGTGGTTCTAACCGTGGGCCTATGGTGTCCTCATCATCTTCCCCCTCTTGGAGAGGATTTGTCCTCAAATCTAAAGGTGTATCATCATCTATAGTACCTACAAAAGGAATCAAATCAGTAATGTTGAATAGAGAATGAACACCATATACAGCAGGAAGATCTAATTGGTATGCATTATCATTGATCTTTTTGATTATTTTTAATGGACCATCACCACGGGGACTAAGTTTGGACTTGCGCAAATGTGAAAATATCTCTTTATATAAATGCAACCAAACTAAGTCACCTTCTTGAAATGTCTGAACTCTCTTGCTTTTATTTTTATATGAGGCAACTTTGTCAACTTGAGTTTGAATTTGGTTTCGAACCTTCTCATGTAATTCCTTAATAAACTTAGATTTGGATACCCCTTCTTTATGAACAAAGTCAAAAGAAGTAGGAAGAGGTATCAAATCCAAAGGTGTAAGAGGGTTAAAACCATAGACAACCTCAAAAGGAGAGAGTTTGGTAGTGCTATGGACCACTTGATTATATGCTAATTCTATATGGGGAAGGTACTCATCCCAAGATTTATGATTCCCTTTAAGCACAACCTTTAACAAAATGGACATGGATCTATTGAATACTTTTGTTTGCCCATCAGTTTGTGGATGACAAGTAGTAGAAAAAGATAACTTGGTTCCTAGCCTAGACCACAAGGTCCTCCAAAAATGGCTAAGGAATTTACGAGAAGACCCATTGAGTTTTTCACTAAAATATGCAATATGATGACCTTCTTGTAATAAAATCGTGCCTATGCCAACTCACGAGGCATCACACTCAAGCTCAAAAGTTTTGTCAAAATTTGGTAGAGCAAGAATGGGTGCGTGGATGAGTTTTGCCTTAATCTCATCAAAGGCAGCTTGTTGCTTTTTACCCCACACAAAAGGCATATCTTTTTTAACAAGTTCATTTAAGGGTGAGGCAAAAGTAGAGAAGTTGGGTATGAACTTTCTATAAAAGCTAGAAAGCCTATGAAAACTACGGATGTCCCCAACACTCTTTGGAATGGGCCATTCTTGGATGGCTTTGATTTTCTCATGGTCAACATGGACTCCATTTTTATTGACTACAAACCCTAAGAAAACAACACTATCTACACAAAAAGTACACTTATCTATGTTGGCATACAATTGATTGGTCCTAAGAAGAGAAAGAACTACCCTAAGGTGATCTATATGACCACTAAGACTAGTACTATAAACCAAAATATCATCAAAATAAACAACAACAAATTTACCTATACAATCACGCAAGACATGATTCATTAAGCACATGAATGTACTTGGAGCATTAGTTAAGCCAAAAGGCATGACTAAACATTCATAAAGACCAAATTTGGTTTTAAAGGCATTCATCTCCCTTTTGAATTTGGATTTGATGGTAACCACTCTTGAGGTCTATTTTGGAAAAGATTTGGGCTCCATGTAATTTATCTAACATATCATCAAGTCTTGGGATTGGGTGCCTATACTTGATGGTTATGTTGTTGATGGCCCTACAATCACAACAAATGCGCCATTTACCATCCTTTTTAGGTACCAACAACACAGGCACAACACCAGGACTCAAGCTCTTTTGTACCCACCCTTTTTCTAGAAGCTCGTTCACTTGGGATTCAATCTCCTTTATTTCAATTGGGTTTGTCCTATAGGCAAGTCTATTGGGAAGACTAGCCCCTGGGACAAAATCATTTTGATGCTCAATCCCTCTAAAAGGAGGAAGTCCATGAGGATCATCTTTTGGAAAAAGATCTTCAAATTCTTGAAGGAGAGCAATAATAGGAGGAGGAAGATTCTTAAGTGAAGAGCTAGATAGACAAGTGAGTATAGCTTGACACAAAAGAAGGTAGGAAGGTTGTTCCTCATGAAGAGTATGGAAAAGAGATTGTTGAGTGAGAAGCACTTCATGAGAAATGACCTTAGGATTACAAACATTGGAATCTCCTACCTTAGCCTTTGAAACCTCTTTAGAGTTCTTAGAACTCTCTTCCTCTATCCTAGCTTGCATTTGAGTTTAATCACTAGCAACTTGGCTAGGAGTTAGAGGGTGAAGGACAAAAGTCATAGAATGATGGAGGAGGAAGATCTTATTGGTATGGCCATTGTGGATGGTTTTGCGATCAAATTGCTACGGCCTTCCCAAGAGAATATGGCAATGGAAAACTTGATTTCAAATTGATGCCTAACCTTCATATCCCCATCTTCATTAAGCCAATGGTGTTTGTAAGGTTTAGGGTTTAGGGTATCAATGCTAGGTTCAACTTCTCAACCAACCTAGTGCTACAATAATTGCAGCACGACCCACTATCAATGATAAAAGAACAAGTGTTATTTAAAACATCACATCTTCTGTGGAAAATATTTCTCTTTGATCATTGAGAGAAGGCTAGGTTGATTGTTAAGTAACCTCCAAATCATAAGAAGATTGCCTTCTTTGGCAAAAGAATGTTCTTTGGAAGCACTGGAATAAGAACTCTCGAAGTCACTTGAAGAAGTAGACTCCTCTTGACTGTTATAGAGGTCTTTGCCCATTAGCACAATGGTGCGCTTTGTAGGACATTGGGCAACTACATGACCTCTACCTAGACATTTGAAACATTTGATTTCATTGGCGTTTTTGGTGGAGGACTCACCTTTTTCACTAACCTTTGCAGGGATTCTATGAGTGGTCTCTTTTTCCTTTGAAAAATCTTTCTCATAATCTTTTGATAACTCATTGTGAGGAAAAGAGATAGAAGAATCCTTGCGAGAAGGTCTTCTTAAAAGTTGACGCTCCACCTTGATGCACATTTGCACTAGGTCATTCAAACCTTGGTATGAGAGCAATTCAACTTTATCTCTTATATTGTAATTGAGACCACTTAAGAACCTAGCAATTGTTAAATCCTCTTCTTCTTCAATCCCCTCCCTTAGAATATACAATTTCATCTTTTACCTATATTCCTCTACTGTCATTGATCTTTATTAAGCCTTTGGAGTTTATCCATAAGCTCCCTTTTGTAATATGAAGGAACATGGTGACCATGTAGGGCTACTTTGAGATCAAACCTATAGGTAGTCTTGGGTTGCCCTTTTCTTCTCTTTTGAAGGACTAAGGAAGTCCACCAATTAAGGGCATGTCCTTGAAACCTAAGGATAGCCAAAGAGACACATCTATCTTCTTCTAACATGTGGCTGTCAAAAAGTTGATCAACCTTTGCCACCCAATCAAGATATGTTTCAACATTATCTTTGCCATGAAAGGGAGGTAAGTCTATTATAACTTCCTTGGGAGGAGGAGGGCGCCTTTGCCTTCTTTGATGAGGCGATTGTCTCTCATGAGGGCGCTCAAAATCCTCCTCATAATCAACATGTTCATGCTCTTGCCTTGAGGAGGGACGAGAAGGTCTAGGAGAAACATGTTGATTATTTGTGGATGCCTTAAATTGCTCAGTTAAGAAATGTATATTGACTTGCATGGCATCTATTTGAGTTTTGAGGTCTTGAACCTCTTTGGAGAGTTGATGAAGTGCGCGAGGGTTATCATCACCCTCATCATCAACACTAGTGTGAGGACTAGGGTGGTTTTGTTGTTGTTGTTGTTGTTGTTGATGGAGCACACTAGCACAAGTGGCTCTTCTAATGCTCATGGTGATTGAAAGAACTTAGAAAACTATAACAAAGTGTGGAAGATGAAATCAATCACAAGTGGACCTCCAGGTTAGGCGAGGTGAGTCTTTAAGACTACTTAAGTACCAAGGCCAATCCTTGCCAAGATACACTTGCAAAAGTTTCAAAAAGCACACAAATGTATAAGTTCTAAGTAAATAGAATCACTTGAGACACTAACCACAAAACACACAAACAAGATGCAAAGAAAACAAAAGATTAACACTAAAAACGGACCCCTAAATGGCAAAAATATTAGAGACTTTGGTCTCACAATTCAAGCCACTATGCAACGGGAAAACATGAATATAAACTATGCGGCCTAAGGCAAGGTGAGAAAGCACTTGGAACTTTCAACACACTCACCACTAAAAGCGTTTGCACTATATGGAAGAAAGGTTCTACTTAGGAGATGGGATTGAACACCTTGTGGTTCCCCAAGACACCTAAGTAGGCCAAAATTACAATGAACAACTATAAAGAAATTTTGGTGCACTAATTTGGTACTCAAAATGAAGCCACCCAATACCACTTAAAGTGTCAAAATTTGATTCCAAAAGAAGCAATTTTCACAAATAAAGGGGCTTCACCAAGGTACCAAATATGGTGTCCAAAAGATACAAAAAGAAAAACAAAAGAAAGTTAAACAAGAAACAATTCAATGTCCAAAAGATGTTGCCAATGTGTTGCCAATAATGAACAATGCGAGAGCCAAACGCTTGGCTTCTAGCCTCCGTTTTAAGGCACTTGTAAAACACCTTGAGACCACCAAATTGTAAACAGCAACAAACAAGTCACGTTGGAGGCAGAACATCCACCCAAACCTGCACCAAAAATAGCAAAGAAAAAAAAACTATGCCAATCCAAAATGTTAGCACTCATACTCACAAGGAAATATGGCTCAAAACTCACATAATATTTGGAAGCAAAAGGAGGAAGCACTCAAGAATCAAGTAAACTAATGTCTACCTTAAACTCCACCTCCTAAAATGCAACCACTAGAATAGAAATCATTCATAGAGTTTAGTCCCCACAATACCATAGAAAGCATAAGGCCAACAAACTTGAATTAAGCCAAGAAAGAAAGCAAGAAAAGCTAATTAAGGAAGCTAAACCAAATGGAAGTAAAATGAAACATGACTGAAAGGAGAGCCAAGAAATGACAAGCAAGAAATTAAGGCAAGAAATAAAAGCTAGCACAATCAAAATGAACCTAGAATAACACTAGAATTGAAGAAGAAAGCTGAAAAACAAAGAAGTAAAAGTGCTCGTAAAACAACCACTATACTCATTGCAAATTTATGCCAAATTGAGGGAAAAATTCCACTTTTATTGAAGACAAACTCAAAGCAATATGGAGTATACAATTAAGCAAGCAATTATAACAACTAAGAGCACTATAAAAGCTGCCAACACACCAAAAACCGCAAGAAATTTGGAAAATCCTGAAGCTGTCAGGCCAAAAAACGAGATTTTATGCCTCTAATTCAAATATTTTTCATCTTTTTTGTGCTCAACATTTTTGAGTGATTCTTTTTTTTTTTTTCGTCTATCTCTTAGTTTCAACAGGCAAAAATCAGAAAAATATTTGGCCAATCCATGCGTTCAGAATAAATCACAAACAATATGTATGCGTGTAGTGAAAACTGAAAAACAGACTGGAGCATAATTGCTCACGAAAATTTTAAGATGTTCTATGAAATTCAAGATGAATGAACTTGATTATGATCTAGAATCAAGCATGAATCATAGAAGAACATCTAGGACACTCAAAAGCATAATCCAATCGGTGAAATGGAAGAAAAATAGTGAGACTTTTGCCTTACACATCCACAAGCATCACTTGAAGTTCATAACTCAAATGTGTGATGTAGAACTTGGTTCTCATCAAGCAAGTGCATAATTTAACAATATGAACGAAAATTAAGATGAAACAAAGTTCTTAAATATGACTTAAGACAAAACACAACATAATGAACTGAAAATTAAAAGATGCATTAATTAAAATGATAAAAAACAACAAGGAATCAAAGAATAAGTGCTAGAACAAAAAAATGGAACCTAAAAACACATATTCACCATTGAAGCAAGGAGTACTACAATTTGAATCAACAAGATTCATGTAGCCTCAATGACAATTGGTAGAAAAGGAAGGAAACATGAAGAAACAAAAAAAAAAGATGAACAATACAAAAATCAAAAGAAAAACACAAGATATGGAAGGAAACCTTACTCAAACCAACACAAATGATGAACAATGGCTTGAGTGGCTCTAGATACCACTTGATGGAGCTTGGAGCACGAAATTGGAGAGAAGAAAGCCCATGGTTGTAGCGAAAATGGAGCTGGAATGAAGGACTGGGTTCAAGTTTGGAAGCTCTTGAGACAATGAAGGTGAAATGGAGAGAAAACCTAGAAGAGAGATCTATTCTAGGGAAGGAGGCTAGAGGAGTTCTTGGTAGAAACTAGTCTAGCAAAGTGACTCTAGAGGCAATAGGTGAAGTACTCTCAACATGTAGTCTATTGCCAATCCAAAGTAACCAAATACAAGAGTAGAATGACCCCATTTATAGGAATCATGGCTGGCCAAATGAAATGAAAATGTATCATGAAATGAAATAGAGATGTAGCTTGGAGAAGAAGCACAAATGTGGGTTGTGTGATGCAAAGGAGGAATGGATCTAATGTCATGTGGCAAAGTCACATTCTCCTTGCATACACCAAGCAGCCAAAGGCGCACCAAGCCTTGTTCCCCAAGCACCTCTTTGTCAAATGCCTTTAATTAGGCTTGTATTAGCCCAATTTTGAAACTAAACACGAAGTACTTTAGTATTTTTATTCTAGAACATGGTCTAATATGTGGGCCAAAAATAAAAGTTATTCTAATGCTCTAATCATGTGTGCTCTCATATTTTGATGTTTTCTTTAGCCCATGAGAAACATGTAAGGCCCATGGTGAATTTGATCCTTTTAAGACAAGCTCATTTGGATCCTTCTAAGCATGCCTTTTGTTATTGGGCCTCTGATTGGACTTGGATCTTTAGGAGCTTGTGGGCCTAACCGTGGGCCTATGGTGTCCTCATTACAATTTTTCTCCGTTGTACTCACAACGACTATAAATGGCTAATACATTAATTACTCAACGACTAGTGCATTAACTACCTAACAACTATAAACGACTAGTATACTAACTACTAACAACAACTATAACATAAATTTTATTCTATTTAAGTTTATCTAACCCTGTAGTGGATAAAACTCACAAAGAAAATGACGCAAAAGATCCCAATCCCAACCCATAAAAGTACAAGAATACAAGACTAGAACCCAAGAGAAGACCACAATTCAGAGACCAAGCTCTGATACCACATCTGAATTTCAAGACAAAATAAAGCATATCATATGACATGATTTTTGTGTTTAGAAGAGCTTGAAACTTGATTTTGCCTCCTTTAACCTCCCTTAGCCTCCCTTTCTTAGATGACATAAAATATCTTTTACATAAATATTAGATTGAAGGAGATATACAATAAAGAGAAGAATTATATGAGATATGGTGGGAGTATTTATCAAGATTCCTGATTAAAGACATTTATACACGTTAACATGCTTTTAGTGGAGCGCCATACACAAGATTCGAAGGCCTTGCAAGGAGGGTAAACCTTTTAGGTACAATTATGTGAGAGCAACATTTAGCGCACATTATGGTCGTGGTGGACTCGCCCAAAGGAAACCAAACGTGAATATCAATTATCAATGAAACGTAAAAATAAAGAAATAATCCACTGAAATCTGTCAACCATGCAATACATCCTTCTAATATATGTTCCATTCCTGTAAACGAATGTAGCACCAATGACCACCTGGACTGTGAAAAATACTCCTTCACATTTGAATCCAACCATTGATAGCTTGTTCGCAACCGCATTGTCATGAACTTGAGAATCATTGACATTTTCCTCATGCTTGAAATAAACACTTCACTCAGTCTAGATGAATCTTCAAAAGTTGATACTAAAACCAAAGACATTATGATATCGCCAGTCAATGATATGATACACTTGTTGAAACCTCTTTAACCAAGTGACACACTTTGTATATTATTGAATCGTTTCCATCCGAGATACAGATCCCAAGGTCAAGAATGTTCTGGACTCCACGATGCTTCTTCAGCTCCTTCAACCTAAGGGTTTCAATATACCTTACTCAACGAAACCAATGTTTCTTTTCACTTCTAGACTTCTTGTCACTCCTTAAGTTCCTCCCACTTGAAGGGTCAATGTATAGAATGAATCACGTAACCTGATCAATTGAGGATTAACCCCTCCTAATCCTCCATGTTAAAGGCTTCAAAATTATTAGTTGTTAACAAAATATTACATGATTAATGGAACAACCATGCCTAATTCCGCAACCTAGGTAAGAACAACCTACGTAGGTAAAAATCCATCATCACCAGTATAAATAGATGATAATCACAAGGTAGGATTTTATTCATTCTTTACGTATGTATTAGTGCATTTAAACTGAAATGTCTTTAAAACATCTCCTTTTACATCTCATTAAAAAGGCAAGGAATAGCTATTTGAGATAAAAAAGAACAATCTAGAAATCTCAACCTTTATAAGAACAGCACAGTCAAAACAAAATATAACAAATAAAAGAGTTATTTGTTATCATCCATCCAAAGTAGTGAAAAGTAATCCAAATATAATTGTTTAACAAGATTCTTATTCTAAACCTTTTCTAGTAAAAAGTTGAAAAAACAAATTATCAGAGCTATAGTATATTTACTTCAATATTTGACCAACAGAGAGAAGGGAAGAGATGAATTTGAAGGTAACATTTTGATTGCTTCCACTATTTCAAACTTATTTGCATGGAAAGAAACTATGAATCCCAAACTCTCACTCACTTCCTAAGGAAGGAAATGAAATGGGTTGATACAAGCTAAAAACTCAGCATGGCAATGAACAAAATTTTCAAATACCCCTCACGTGCAAAACTAAATTCGTGACACTTTTTATCTTCAATTAAATTAGGAAGCATAAGTAATTATGAGTAAGAGGTAATTATAAGGCATAATAAATTATGCACCCTCTGTTAACAAGAAATAACCATCCACTCCTTTCACAAAGGAGACACTGTAATTGAAAATATAAACAACTCTACAATCCAAACAAATGTTACATTATTAAAAAGCAATCAAACGACTATTTTTCTCTTTTTATTTCTCTTTTATCTTTCATTTATTCACTCGAACTCTAACGATATTCACAAGAAAATACAAAAAAAGTGATAGTTTAAACCTTATTTTTGACTTATAATATTAGTTTAACATTTACTTCTTTCCAAGTATTTTCCAGTAATAAGCAGATTGCTAATTGTGTGCCCAACACATTATTTCATAAAAATAGATAACGTAGAGTTCTGAGATATAAGAATTTTGGACAAATGTGTGGAAGGGAGGGGATAGGATTTAGGGTTAAATTGGATGACTTATCGAGTTAAATGGGATCACATGTTTCTGCTTTAATATAAGCACATTCGGATACCAACAGAATCCAAAACGTATAAATGTCAATCAAAATTACAAGCATACCACACGATTTTAATTGTCATGAAAGCAATATATCATCCAAATACATGGCGCCACCATGTGTGAAACCTGATATGTTTATATCAGCAGATCTTGCCCTCAACAAGAATCCTGGATATCTTCTACAGATGTTAAGAGGAGATAACTCCGTGTAATCATTTCGTCCTCTTAATAATGTGGACTCCACTGTCGGTATCCACGATGTCACTAAGTTCACCAACTTTAAGAGCAAGGGTTGCATCTTCAAAAGGCTTCTGCATCTGGCCACGACTGAAAGGACCTGCATCCACGATAGTTATTTCAATTTAATTGATAAAATAAGTGGTGAATAGTTTATAGATATATGTCACTTAAGATATCAATATCATGACTGAATGTAGATCCCCAATACATTATGACGAGGATGACTTTGGTCGTGCATCTAAAGGTCTACGTTACGTTTTTGAAAGATTAACATCAAAATTCACAAATAACTAGCAAGCAACTGTTAGTGACACGTCCACTGCCCCAAACACTCAACAAGTAAAAATCAATAACTTGAAGTTTGTTGTTTCAGGGAACTGCATTCATGGAGACACGGTTTAACCTCAGACAGACAATAGATAATACTAGACAGTTACAAAAATTTAGAGATTCGTTGTTTTAAGTGATTGAGTATAGTAGACCTTTAAATCACATTTAAGCAAATCGCTTACAGCTACGCTGCCAGATGCCGAATGCCATAGAAACATCAAGAGGGCCAACAAATATATACCATCACAACGTCAAATCAAAAGTAATTTTTCACGATACTGATTTGGAACTTATAAAATGTTTCTCAGTTCTCAACCAACAGCCTTTTTCAGGCATTCCAATTTATATTAAGCACGACATGAAATGAAAACTATTTCATATACTGTTTGTGGTAGTGAAGAACTAGTACATACATACATACATACATACATACATACATACATATATATATATATATATATATATATATTATGATTTTGGATACAAAACAATTGACTTTTCATATTTTCTTTTTCTGTAAAATGGTAACAAATACTCAAGGGATGCTTTGGAACATCGGGGATTAATGCCCATCAACTTCATACTTGATTCAACACCAGGTATCTTTTTCTTTTCAGTTTCTCGTATGCTTCCATAGCGACAATCTTGTTCAAGGTACAATCGAACACTAAAAATGGATATCAAAACTTGGTTTGCTACATTGTAGGAAACTAACTCCTTTCATTGTACCCAACCCTCCACGGCAACACATATAATCTTATACAGGTGATAAGAATCTGGTACATTAAAGTGATATGGAGAAAATTCCATATAAAAGATGAAAGAAAACACAACGTGATGTTTAAGTTAAAGCTCACGAAATGGTGTAAGATGACACAACAAGTGAGCATTGGTGAGATATGGGAATTCTTATGAAACACAAGAAGAAATGTTGCTGAATGTTCAGATTTCTGTTCTGTTAATTCATAACACAAAGAAACAAGTTCATCGGCAGATTTGATGCCACTAAATGAGGCAGGCATGTAAAGTGAGACAGTTTGAATAATACATAATGCATGTAAACCTACACAACTTCAACTTAGCAACGATTACATCCTTGAACTTTTTCACTTTGAGCCCTAATTCACCTTAGAGATATTATATCCAGCATCAACCACCCCAAATGTGCTTAAAGTGAAAGAGTACAAGGATGTACTTGTTGCTAAGTTGAAGTTGGGTAAGTTTACATGTATTATGTATTATTCAAACTTACTGTATATGCTCTTTTACTATCTCAACTTTACATGCCCAGGTCATTTAGTGGCACCAAAATAAATAATATAATTAGAAGACAAACTGACAACTCAATCCATCAAAGGACATAAGCTAGATGCAACTCCATAAGTTCTTCTGGTGCAATTCTCTAATCAGAAACAGAGTATCATCACATGAATCCACAATGACATTTAATGAAAACTTTTATTATACGGATTATGAGAGAGTAAAACTCAATTCTGATTTAAAAACATAACTAAGAGCACCTATGGAACTACATCTAAGTTTTGCTCGTCCAATTAAGCCCAAAAATCTTGTTCTGTTCTGCTACATCACCGTACACTAATAAGAAGTCCTCAGATAACTAAACGCAGCTCCATAAGTTAAGCTACCTGCGCAATTCTTGGGAACTATGAAGCCTGGATAATGCCTACGGCATGGGATACAACACGACAAGAATATGAGAACCAGACAAAGTTTTTAAATTTAAGATATGAAACGTTATGTATACGTTAACAAAAATGTATGAAATATTTTATATAGATTCTGAATATTGGCAAAGAAATTGACAATGATTCTCTCATTAATTAATAACTATAATGATCACAGTTTACAAAAAGGATATTTGTGATCAAAACAAAAAACATGATAAGTAATGGGTAATAAAAACACGTTTTGTAGACCTCAAAAACAGACTAATCAAGAGATAATTCTTCCAATTACCATCATCCTAGAATCCATTACCATCATCCGGGAAACGCATAGCTTCTAAGTTTGATTAATCAAGAGATAATTCTTCCAATTCATTTCGCTCAGCATCATTATCACATGAACATATCTCCACTAATGTCCCACAAACCTTGCCTCAATATATAGCTTCCACTTTTTCAAGATAAAAGTCAAAGGTACCAAATATCCAACCTTTTTTAAATCAATTTTGAA
>Ga0099822_1004941_pt1 | contig 17419 bp, 8 predicted proteins | sample CowpeawhiteBW_FD_76839 | JGI IMG/M metagenome (GOLD analysis project Ga0099822, IMG submission 76839) | Root nodule microbial communities of legume samples collected from California USA - Cow pea white BW | ecosystem: Host-associated > Plants > Roots > Nodule | place: USA: California | collected...
AGTGGAATCAAGGAACCAGTACATTTTGAATTCTGTGTTTAATTCAGTTTTGGTGTTTTTATTAGAATTTAGCAAAGTTGTGTAAATCTGCCAAACCCCCCCCCCTGTGTTTTATTGTTGTGTTCATCTGGAAACTTGGCTTTGAATGAAAATATTGGTCGTTGGGAGACGACTTGGTTCACTTTCATATACTATATTTATTATGTTTTAATTTGGTGGGGTACGACCTCTATCAACCACCATGAGATCTCACCTAGAGAGTCATGGAATTATGTCCTGACCAATGAGGCACCACCACGCAACCATCATGGAATTACGTCCTGACCACACCATAATCATGTTTCTCCAACCAACACAAAGTCATTATACATACCAATTCCATGTTAACATTTATAACCAACCATCTCCCTCATGTCACACGCCAAGGTCATGCTAAACTCATTAATTTCAGCCCATCAGACATTCAATACATACAACATCACTCATTTCATGCTTTAACATATTAATTCACCCAAACATGTGGCAAACTTACAAGGACAAAGAAGAAAGTAGAACCTGAAAGAGCTTGCTCAGGCGAGCTTCTTTTGCCTAGGCGAAAGCTCGAAAAGTGGAACAGTGGTGTTGTCGCGTTCCCTCGCTTAGGAAAGACCTCCTCGCCTGAGCAAGATGGCCTCTTGCTCAAGACTAGAGCTCGTCGCCTGGGCGACAGCTCGCACAACACCTTGGAGGGGTTTCTGATACTCTCACATAAACGAGACCCACCCGCTTGGGCAAGAATATCATATTTCCTCCACTGTTCATGCAGGCCAACACAAAGATTCAACCAGAGCAATGCACAGTTCATGTTCATATCATTTTAAATACCATACATACATTAGAAATATGAAACAGACCAAAACATAGGCAAAGATCGATTTAAAAAATGAAACCCTAGCTTCCCTTACCTAGACAGAGGTTAGCAAATGACTCGTATACCCAACAGTGAGCACCACAACTCTGGAACACCTTAGTGAGCTAGAAAGTAGTGGAACGGAGAGGAAACGAGGTCATCAAGAGGAACCTTAGTTGGAACAAAGACAACAGAACTAGAATAGAGGGAATAACTGTTGGGAGGTTAACTTACGTCGAATAAACGGAGTCCTTCTAGCTCAACGGAAAGCGAAAGCAAAACCCTAGTAGAGCTTCTATAAGGAAAAGAGAGTGTTTGAGAAGGGGTTGTTTGCAAAGTGAGCTGAAATAAGAAGGGTTAGGGCTGTTTAGGGTCTTGTGTAATGTCCTAGCCGGAAATTACTTATTTAAAACAAAAGTATGGATAGTATATATGAATAACCTCATTTATTTGTAATTACCTTTTCCCTAAAAACGCGGGAAAATTTGAAATCCAAAGTCGACAAGCCAATAATAACTAAAAAACGCGATGTTCAATTATTACAAATATAAATGGTTTATAAAATCATTGCAAAATAGTCCATAAACTTCCGTGAAGAAAACTAATATAAAAACTCCCATCGATGATCCCCACCCCGACACTATGCGTCTACATGCTCACTTGCATCACCATTTGCTCCCATGTAACAAGTTACATGATCATCGCCACACACACACAAACAAGGTGAGCTCAAAATAAAAATAAGAACAAAATGCAACATAATCATTATTAAAGCATCTCAACATAAAACTCATATTAGTATTTCCTATTCCTCAGTTCCTCGCCTTGTCACCCTTACAATAGACGCCGCTTGATTCTACACCCTTTGGTGAGTATACAGATCGATCCTTGCTGCATGAGTGTCTACTCGCCCCTTCGACTACAGGCCACCACCTAATAGTCCACACGCGGGAATAAATTGTCACGGCCTCACAGCGCGGCACTAAGTGAAGTTCCCCAAAACGAACCAAAATTCGTTGTTGTTCCCAGACTACCAAACTCAATCAAATGCACTGAAGAGAGCAATCATCTCGAACACTCCACTGGACTTCCTAAATCGTCAGGCTACAACCTCGAGTGGCCACGTGTTACCCCAATACAAATTACACTCGTAACTTGGCCCCCAACCAAAACATCACATCATGAACTTCACCTAAAGCTGTGTAGAAATCCTCCTCGCGCACCAACTTTGTACCAAAACCGCTTGGCACGCCTCTCACGTTGCTAGGCGGAACTTGGTTCCAGACCGCCTAGCGCACCTCTCGCGCCACCAGGCGCCAACCGCCTTACAATGCCCTGTCGCTCCGATTTCGCCTGGCAGAACGAACCCTGCTGCCAGGCCCTATTCACGTCCAGTGGCCACTACCACTATTTTGGGTAGCTATCGCCTGACGGCTCACCTTGCGCCGCTAGGCGCAATACCAATTGCGCAATACTAAGAAGGAGAAGAAGAAGAAGAAGGAGAAGAAGAAGAAGGAGAATAAGAAGAAGAAGGAGGAGAAGAAAAAGAAGGAGAAGAAGAAGAAAGAGAAGAAGAAGAAGGAGAAGAAGGAGAAGAAGAAGGAGAAGAAGAAGGAGAAGAAGGAGAAGAAGGAGAAGAAGAAGAAAAAGAAAAAGAAGAAGAAGAAGAGGAAGAAGAAGAAGAAGGCGACGGTGACGACCACGACTACGACGAAGAAGAAGACGAAAAAAAATGAGAGAGGGAATAGGAAGAAGAAGAACAGTGCGCAATATTTACCGAAAAATTGTTTGGTAATTATGACAAATTTTTCGGTTAGTAATTACTCACGGATTTTTCGATCCGTAATTACCGACGAATTTTTCAGTCAATAATTATCAACGAATTTTTCAATCAATAATTACCGGTGGATTTTTTCACCGGTAATTATCGACAGATTTTACCAACGGATTTTTCTGTCGGTAATTACCGATGAACATGATTTTCGTCGATAAATTTTTACCATCGATTAGCGACGGATTTTGACCATTATTAACGAGTTATGACTATCAATGATATTAGTTTTTCTTGTAGTGAAGATAATTGATTATTTTAGTGAGTTTTACAAATAAATAAAATTTTGTTAGTGCTCTACTGCTTCGATTTTGCCTTTGGACTTTTGACATACCAATTTAACTATTTTAAATAACATACCTAGATTACAAGACTTAAACAACTAAACCCTTAAGTCTTGAATGTGTCTATTGAATCCAAGCATTTTGTAAGTCTTCAACATTTTTCCATTCATAACATCATTAAGTCTTTCATACTTCTTCATAACTCATCGTCATCATCAAAACTCCTTATTGAAGAAAGATGGCCATCTTCTTCTTTTTGTCAGCATCACCTGCTCCACCGAGCTACACGAGTTGTTCACTTGCTTCACCGAGCTATCCAATCACTCCATTTAAGTTGGCCCTATTACATCGATCTTCTAACTAATGTTGTATTAGGCGATGTAGAAAGTAGTGCATATATTATGTCGGTTATATAACCAATGTAACATTGTTGATATATTGCCTCAGTTTAAATGTAATTGCTTTAATATGGAAAAGAAAAGTAAGCAAAGATGATGATATTACATCAATTAGTACAATAACTGATGTAACAAAGACTCGTCTTTTTAAAAAAATGCAAGCAGGGATAAAATGCCCGACCTTACCACAACTGAAAAACTTGTATAAGTAATAGTCCTTTGCATAATGGTTATACATGCCACACTTAAATCACTCAGCATTTGATTTACTCGATCGACCTTCTCTCAGTGGACCTCGTTCGTTTCCCTATCAATTTTGTTGACCGGACTATTGTTTCTCTTTTTCTTGTCCTTGGCTTTTACCACAAGGGCCGCTTCCTATTCCTCCTCGGTATCGTCCTTTACCTTCAATGGAGCATTCTCATCTTTAATTGACGTATTCGTTTGAAGTAATTGATCAAGTGGCTCCTAGTTCTTCTTTCAATGTTCTTGTGTTTCAAGAGATCCTACAAGCTCTTCAACTGTGAGCTTTGATAAGTCCATGGACTCCTCAATCACGCACACCACACTCTCGAAGTCATTGGTCATTGACCTCAAAATCTTCTCCACAGCTCGGCTAGCGGACAACGTCTCTCAATTTCTAGCAAGTTAATTTGCCACGGTTTCAACCCAAGTTATGTACTCAACTACTCTTTTTGTCTCCTTCAACTTCATGCTCTCCAACTCGACCTTGAGTGTTTGAAGCCGCACTTGCTTCACCCGCCTTCTCATCCTCCTTATATGCCTTCTCAAAAATATCCCATGCTTCATTTGAAAATTTGGCACTTTCAATCTTCTCAAAGCTAGACTCGTCCACAACTTGGTACATAATGAGCAAAGCTGCCTTGTACTTCACACGTGTTTCTCTCAATGCTTTCAACTGGGCATTTGACCAATTCATTGTGTTAGTTGATTCATCAAAACCATTTTCAACCACCCCACCCCCCACTTTTCTTGGGAGCCAAGAAGAGCCTTCATTTTGACACTCTAATTGTCATAACAACCTTTGTCAACTTGGGCATGGACTAGGGATGTCAAAAAAATTCGTACCCGCGGGTATCCACAGATAAAACCCGCAACGGGTAGGAAATGAATATTGTAAATGGATACCCGTGGGTAACGGGTACGGGTATCATAGTATCCGTACCCGTGGATACATGTACCCAATATACTCTAATTTAAATTAAAAAAAAAACATGATTAAAATATTAACATATTGATTTTGAATGAGTTATTTTTTTATCAAGTAGTTTTAAAAAAAATCATTTCTTTGTTTAAATGAGTTATTTGGACTTTGTTTAAAATTTATGAATGTTATGTATTGTATTTTATTTGAATTTAAAATTAAAATATATTGTTAAATATATATTTTTGTTTGTATACCCACAGGTACCCGTGGATATTAAAAAATTATGCGGGTACCCGCATAACGGATATCTGACGGATATGGGTACGGGTACGGGGCAGATATTTATCCAGTGGGTAGGGTACGAGGGAGCTACTACCTATACCTTACCCGCCCCATTGACATCCCTTGTAGGGACACGTTGTTTGTAAGACTAGTCATCTCACTTTCTCATTTTTCCAAACACTTAATCTCTATCATTTTTTTCCCACTCAGACATTGAAGCTAATTAGCTATGATACCATTTTATAGACAACAACTTTATAATCTGAAAAAACTTAATTCACCTCTTGTTGTTGTTGTTCATACCAAAACCTGAATCAGTAAGTTAGAAGTAAATTAAGATAATACAAGTCAGTAATCAAGTTTAAAGAGCAATTGGACCATGATTAAAAAACCCTAATTATAGGCCCACACCGAAAACTATAAATAGAGGCCTAAGGTAGGTCGGTAAGAATCTTTAATTCGCATTTATTACAGCAGTTATTATTGTCTACTGATCGACTTGAACTGACTTAAGCATAACCTTTTAGATAGGTACATCGATTGTCCCGGTGACCGAACGGTGGAGGAGAAAGATTATATTGAACGAAGGATTGAACCAGCTATCTTGGGAGAATGTAGAAGGAAGACTTAAGGGTAACTTGAATATTGATAGTAGGTGCTTGGCTCCTATAGCCGAAACATACCGTAATACTAAAGGCTTACGTGTGTTACACCAAGTATGCTTATTATTTGTTCATACAAAAGTTTATTTGAATACGTATATTACTTGTGCTTGTTCCAGAAAAATCTTATCAGAGGTGCATGTGAACAGTGTGTCAAACGAAACACATTCTTAATGGCGCTCACGTATGTCCAACTACACAACTTCATGCTTGTGTTTGTCGGGCCAACAAAATCTGATAAACATATGTTTAATATTTAATTGTTTACGAACAATCAAAACTAAACAAAGAATATGTCAAAGTTAGATCTAACACTACAACATTTTCAAGCTATAGTAACATTTTTATAATTACATTTATTAAAAATGTTACTTTATGCATAATTTAGTTACATTTTTAAAAAATGTTAGTATAAAGAATATTAACAGTTATATCGTAACATTTTTAGAAACGTTACCATAGGTATTACACTTTTTTATGCTTTTAGTAACATTTTTTTATTATAGTTATTAAAAATGTTACTATAGATAAAGTTTATAATTTACAGAAACGTTTTTTAAATAAATATTATTATAAATTATATTTTAAACAAATGTTTATTTCTATTACCTACCAATTTTCTTGATTAAAATTATTCACAAAAACATTTTCAATTTTTATAATAATATATTTTCCACATAAAATATTTATAATTGAGTTGTTAATAACTAAAAACACTCAGTACCATTTTCTAAAATGTTATATTTTTATTCAATAAACGTCCGATAAAGATATTAATAACATTTTTATAAATATCTCAATTGATAGGTAAGAATGTCACTAATATTTATTAACAACATAGAATACATGTAACATATGATATAATGGTACTAAATTATAGTAACATTTTTTTATAATCTAGTGACATTTTTTAAATGTTCCTAAAGAACGAATACGTAATAAATAATGACTAACTGGTGTAGTATTTTGTCTTTTCAGATACACACTCCACTTGTTCAAACAAGAGCTCAAAAATACAAGTAGGCCATATAAACCGGTAAGAACACTCCACCGATTGAAACCAGACAACAAGAATACATGTAGGTCATATAAGAAGGTAGAATGTCATCATCTTCGGAACTTATCCAAGCAATAAATATGAACATTTAAGATATTCCACTTATATCGGGACCACTTACCCTAAGAGGGAGGAGAAATGGACGTTTCCAATAAGGAAAATGCAGAATAGATACAATTTAGCATACTTACTTCGTAGTGTACTACATGCATTATTCTATATGCTTGTCGTATTTATCCACAAATCTTAGTCTACAATTTGTCATTTTCTAATGGGAATTGTCTTCAGAGGCTTGACTTTATGCAAAGTAATGCTGAATTTTTCAGTCATGTCCATATCCTCTGATTTTTCTCCATCTGCTAGCTTCCAATCAAAATGGTACAGAAGTGAGGCCAACACGGTATGAACAATTCTATTAGCCAGTGCAACACCAGGGCACATTCTTCTGCCAGACCCAAAGGGAATGAAACCATGATCTTCTCCTCTGAAATCCTTTTCATTATCTAAAAATCTTTCAGGTACAAATGAATCTGGGTCTGCCCAAGTGTCCGAGTCTCGCCCCATGCTCCATACATTAACAAGAACTTGTGCATCTTTGGGAACATGAAAGCCACATATGTCTACTTCAGACACTGATTTGTGAATCAATATTGGGGCTGTTGGGTGCAATCTTAGGGTTTCTTTCACCACGGCTTGTAGGTAAGTGAGCTTGGATATGGTTGAATCTTCAGGTTCAAACCCAGTTTCACCAAAAACTTGTTCAAGTTCCCTTTTGGTTTTCGATAATTTTTCAGGGTTGTGCAGCAACTCTGCCATAACCCACTCTATTGTGGCTGATGTGGTGTCTAATCCAGCCACGAATAAATCCTGCAACAAAATTTATGTTATAATAACAACAAAATGATGGGAATAAAAATAAAAAATAAAATAAAATATCTAGCTTTTAAATAAAATAAAAATTAAGAAAACACTACAAATGTGCTGGGGTGCTTGACTTTAAGAAAAAACAGTTCTCAATTCTAAAATTCGGTTTGTAAGTACATAAAAAAAATAATAAAAAACGAGGACTAAAATACATCCTTGTCTTAAGAAATACAATTTTTTTTCATTTAAATCGTTTGTCTAAACTTGACTTACCAATTTTGATAACTGTTTAAAGTTGTACCCATTTTCGGACAACCCAATTAAATTGTCAAACTGGTGGGTGTAGTATTTCTGTGTGACGAAAAGACAGCAATTTATGCGTGATGTATGTTCAATTAACGTCATTATTAAATTACACTACAGAACGTACAAAATGTTATTCAAATATTCACATGTACAGAAATGGGATGATGACTTATTATCATGATTGTGTACCTGATTAAAATATTTATGTGAATAAATTGTTGAAAAAATTATTTAATTATTTTTAAATTTTTTCTATATTAAAAAAATTTATATTTCTTTTTTTTTTTGAATTTTTTTTAAGAAATACTTATAAATTTTGTTACGAAAAAAGATTTGTAAAAAATTACTGTCAATTTTTTAACAAAATATTTTGTATGAAACATTTTTCACAACAAATTTTGTAAGAAATACTTACGAATTTTATAATTTTGTACAAAATAATTATCCACAAAGAAATTACCCACCAATTAAGATTTTTAGAAAAAAATAGTAGTAAATTTTTTTTTTCAAATTTTTTTAACAAATTTACAAAAAAATTCTAATGCAATATGAAAATTTTTAGTAGTGTTTTATTTTTTCCTTTTACAATTTGAACTCTATCTTAATGACTACAATTTTTTTACTCAACTTTGAAAACATATGTTTTATATTTAAATTAAATTATTAAATATTTTATTTTTCTATATTATAAAAATTATGTAAAGCATTCTTCACAATCAAGATCATTTGAATATTAAATTATAGTTTAATATAAAATTCCATTTGTTAATAAAAAAAATTCTACATGTCATCTATTATGAAGGATGTGAAAAGGTTTTCCGTTCAACCTTATCATTAATACTTCAAAAATATAAAATTGATTTGATAGATTTAAAAAAAAAATTATGGTTAAAAATTTCCTACAACTAATATTTTATTGATAAAAAGTAAATAAAATTAAAGATATTTTACATTATTTCTATAAAAGGTAAAAACAAAATATCTTAATTTAATTTATAAAAAAATATTTTTTGTATGATATTTTAAAAACAAAAAATGTATTTAACTTAAATAGAAATAGAATTGACTGTATTATGATTGACTTTATTTATTTATTTATTTATTTATTAAACTATGTGACTTTAATAAGGAAGATTAGTTTGAATTTGATCTCTCTGATAATGCTCACCAGAAACAGATGCAACACATCATGGCGTGTCAATTCTGAATTTTCCCTTCGGATGATATCAAGAAACGACTCTAGCACATCATTTCCATGAACGGAACCAACCCTCTGAATTCTTTCTTCAACAATGCAATCAAACACATCAAGCAACGTTCGGTAATAGCGTTTCATCCTTCGTCGCGCACCCTGCGGATCAAATCTACGAAAAACAGGGTAATAGTCTGCAACATTAGGCTTCGAAGCTTCATCGAGCACACTAGAAATAACACTGCGAAACTTCTGAGAAACACCAGAACTATGGGAAGCCAAGTCAAGCGAAAAAAGGGTGTTTGATATTGCGTTAAGCACTGTGGTAAACGCGGTCTCACCAATATCAACAGCACGACCCTTTTCGCAATTTTCGTGCAAGTAATCAAGCAGCTCCTTCATCTTTCTATGGCGCAGAGATTGGGTGGAATCAAGTTGGAGGGTGGAGAAAATTTGGGTGGCACAAACTTTTCTGAGGGTGTTCCATTTTGATGACACGGGAAGGAACACTACAGAAGATTGATGGTGTGAAAGTGCTTGAACAGACTCAGGTACGAATCGGCTTGCTAAGGCTCGGTCTTTTTTGTGAAGGGCTTCTTTGGCAATGTTGGGAGAGGAAATGACAATAGTGGTGATGGTGCCTATTTTAACACTCATGATAGGTCCATAGGTTTTGGAGAGTTTATGAAGTGCTTGGTGCAGTTTTGATGGCCAAAGTTGTAAAATGTTTCCTATGATGGGGTAACTGGGAGGACCAGGTGGTAGATTAGGATGTTTTGTGTTTTTGTTGCTAAGGCTAAAGAAAATATGGATGCATAAGTATGCAAAGAAAATCAATTGAATGAATGTTATGTTGTCCATGGCTGTTATATATTGTTGGGTTTCATTGCCAAACTAAGAGGGGCTTATATAGGATAATTTCATGTGCCCACCTTTGTGGAATTATGATCATAGGGTTGACGAAAGCAATTTCCAATGGAGATTTGACATTTTACTTCGCCTTATAGGCTTCGGTTGTCGCTGAACCGAAGCCTATAAAGAGGCGGTGACATTTTTATAATTTTCGTCTAACTTTTGGCCCCGATTGCAACAGAACCGAAGCATATAAGGCAGTGTCAATATTCAAATTTTCAAAAATGCCATCAGCATCAGGCTTTTGGCCTCGGGTCTTTAAGGACCGAAGCAATAAATGAGACTTTTGGCATCGGTTGCAACAGAACCGAAGCATATAAGGCAGTGTCAGTTTTCAAATTTTCAAAAATGCCATCAGCATCAGGCTTTTGGCCTTGGGTCTTTAAGGACTAAGGCAATAAATGGGCTTTTGGCATCGGTTATTAATTAAACCGAGGCCATAAAGGCTGTTAAAATTCCCAATTCGCGAGCCCTAACTACTATTCATCGTCTCCCCCAACTCTCTTCTCTCTACGCGAATTTCTCCGCTCTGCCACCACCACCACGCTCTGCCTCCTTCGCCAACCAGCATCCTCCGTCAATAATCGTGCATCGTCGCCTCCGTCGCGCTGTCTAGGTTCACCGATTGCAAATCACCTCCCGCCGCGGGTGAGTTCGAAACTGTTTGGTTCATCTCATCATTAGTAGCCTTTGATGATGTATTTACATTGGTATCACCCTTCTCCTCAAATTCCGATGAAGAAACAACTGGTGAATTCGAAACCGAGTGTTGAGCTTGCAAAACTTTCGATTGTTCTGGATCCAATATCTGATCTTGCAGAGGAGGGTTTTCTGGCTTAACCTCTCCTTGTTGGATTTTGTGTTGTGTTTCAGTGGGAGCCATGAATGGAGGTTCACTGGATGGTGCAGGAGGACACCCAAAGGGTGTGTTAAGTGGAGTACACAGAGGAAGCAGGCCATGGGCAGCCCACCATACAGTTGCAGTGGCAACGGTGGCTGCTAAAATAGTTGTCACATTCGGAGGAGTGCACACGGGAGAATCTGCAGAAGTTTCTGCATTTACCATATGGCTTCGGTTCTCGTGGACCCGAGGCAGAAAAGGAACCCTATGGCTCCGGTTCATTTAGAACCGAGGCATAAAAGGGAGTCTATGGTCTCGGGTAATAACTTTTGGCCTCACCCCAATATGCCTGGGTTCCAGACTCAAGGTAAAATGAGGAAAATAATCGGGACAAAAAGCTCTTACTGCACTCGTTCAAGCTTGCACGTATGGAAAATAGATGTTCAAATTATGATAGGGATTAAATGGTTTTTCGGTCTACAAACTAGTATGAAAGGTTATGCTTCATCACTAAATTAAATTGTAAAATATTTTGTGTGAAAACCGTATAAAATATCCTTTCCAACAAAATGTTACGTGTGTAGATTATATTGTAGTTTACTATAAAAAATTACATTTGTCACATTTAAAATACTTAACATATGATTTATTGGAAGAATATTTTATATTTTTTGTACAAAATTGAGGAACTAAATACTTTAAAATTTAGTTTAAAAATGAAATACAATTTTCTTTTATAATAATTTCGGAACGAAAAAACATATTTCACCTTATAATAATTTGGGTTGGGAGAAAAACTTGAATAATACTAGCAGCCCCTGTGCAACGGACGTCACTTTGCGAAATTGTTATATATTTTAATTTTGTATGACATGATATTGATAACAATGTAATACATATAATAAGTAGAAATGTCGAAGTTGATAAAGGTGTGCTTGAATTGTTCTAAATCTATTGTTTAATTTTTACGGATAAACGAATATAAGTACAAATGTAACTTATGTTTATGCTAGATATTTTGCATAAAACATAAGGAAAATTATCTTTTAACAAAATAGTTTTTGATAAATTTGACAAAGTTTTTATTAATAGAATTAAATAGATTAATTTTTATTTTTTAACCAAAGTAAAGTAATAAAGTAGTACTTTTTTACCTAAATAGGTAGTTTGTAAAAGATAGAAAAAAAAACTTTGTTAACTTATGATTTTTCAAAACATATATTAAAAGTATTTCTTGAAGCATGAATGGTGACTTTCCTTAGAGATTTATCCGCTATGTTAATAAACGAGGAGTTAACATACTATATATCACAAGAAAATCTATGTCAAGCTTTTGATTGGAGCAAAATTAATGACATGTGATGAAGCAACGATGATGAACAAATTGTACTTTGAAGTATTTGATAGAACTTTGTGAGATATTTGAAAGTTGAAAATGAAGAAAATAACTAAAAACCGTTTGGTGGTAAAGTTGTGGTTTTGGAAGGTGATTTTAGGTGAACCTTAGTGATGTCAGAAACGGATCTAGATATGATGGTGTCAAATCAATAATAAATTATTCTGATTTATGGAAGAATTATGAAGTTTTAAAACTTTTGCAGAACATGAGATTAAATATTGGTACAAGTAGCAAAAGTGCAACAAACATAAAAGAATTTGTTGGATTTTAAAGATTCGAGATGGGAAAACACATTTGAACAAAAATGGTGAAGGTTTTGATGATATACCAAAAGATTTTTTAATTAATAACACAGAGTCACCTCTATTATAATTGGTTGATTTTAATGTTCGTAAATTTTTTTTAATATGATTACTTATGGATTCTTTGATGATGGAGCAATACTTTGTCTTGGAATTGAATCGATAGAACATGTAAATGATTTACTTCTATAGTTAATTAGAAGTGAAGAGAGAACTTATCTAAGTTTAGACACCTTGCCAATTAGATAAAGACTAAGAAATTTAAGGTGAATGGTTTATTTCACAATTCTTAAATGAAATTAACTATCCAGGGATAACAAATCATCAAATTAAATTTAAGGTTATTGTTCCTATTATGCTTTTAGGAAATATTGATCAAACTAATGATCTTTGTAATGGGACAAGGTTGCAACTTAATAATTTGGGCAACAATGTTATCGTTGTCACTGTTATTATAGGTAAAACTAGTCACCAACATATACTTATTCTAAGAATGGACTTAGTTACTCGTAAGAGAGGACTTCCTTTAAAATTTCAAAGAAGACAATTACCAATATCTCTGTGTTTTGTCATGACAATCAATAAGAGTAAAGGATAATCTCTTTTAAAAGTTGAATTGTATCTTTCACGTCCAACTTTTTCTTATGATCAACTGTATGATGATGCTATTTCTAGAATAAAAAAAAAGAATTGAAAATACATATCTTGGACGATGGTGGACAAATAAGCAATTCAGCTAGAAATATTGTGTAAAGAGAAATATTTCCTAATATTTGACAATATTGTTGTACAACTGCATATAACTTTTGATCACAGAAATAAGGTATAACTGTTGTTATTTTTCATTATTCCTTCCATTGTCAAACTTAATTTTCATATATCTTTGTTGTATAAAATGCAGATTCACAAACTTCATCGATCTTCACAAGTTCTTATAGTTGTTCTTAGTTGTTCCAATTATACAACAATAAATTTGACTTAAATAACAAACGCTTACCATTTCTATATATTTATTTCAAATGTTAAATTATTATTATATCAAGATGTGAAATTATTTATATGATAAATAATATGTAATATGTTTTATTTTTTATAGAGGTCACTTATTTTGTCCAGCATATTAAAAAATGAACACATTTCATGTCAGATGAATATTAAGACAAATATTCAATGGTAATTCATTTTAATACATGTCAATTTTTCGATAATTTCTTAAATAACACAATAAACTTTGATTAAAGAAAACCCCGTCCCACGGGTTCAAATACTATTATGTCTAATAACAAAACAAGGCAATGTCACCTTCTTTAGCACTAATATATATATATATATATATATATATATATATATATATATATATATAGAGAGAGAGAGAGAGAGAGAGAGAGAGAGAGATAGAGATAGAGAGATAGAGATAGATAGATAGATGAAAAGATTGGAAAGGATTTATTTAAGGCACGTAAAAAGTAAAAAATAAAAGTACTCTAATTTGTATTGTGTATTGGTTAAGTATATTTTTTATTGTCAAATTAAAAAATATTTGTTTTGTTCCCTTTGTCCCAAATAAAATGAAAAAAAAAGGCAATTCATATACTCAAAATTACAAGTTATTTATATGATAGTCTACATCAATTTTACATTCATATCATCAAATCCTTAATCATGTATTTATTTTACTTTCAAAGTATTTATATATTATAGTATTTATGTCTAAATATTGAATAGAAACAATTAAAGCAGCGTTATTCAAATTACATAAAAAAAATATTAATTTTATGTTTAAAAACTGAAAACAAATTTAAATATTTGAAACCTATTTAAACCTTAATTTTATCATCATTATTAACCATTTAAAGCATAAATACAATGTGTGACATCATGCATAAAATATCACTTAAATTAATAGGAATTCAATCAATGAAAAAATGAGATTGGTAGACTTCCCATAATAATGAATTAAATTTTCTATATAAGAAAGAAAAAGGTTGGAGCTAAATGCGCAATAAAACTTCAACGGGACTTTACCAATAATGAGTCAAGTCAAAAAGGAAAAATGTACAGTTAGATGCACACTAGCCTGCACATTTTTCCATTTTGAATGGAAATTTTGTTACTACGAAACAATTAACAGCTGTTTCGGACTTTTAGTACCAAAGGGAGAACTTAATAAAATCAATAATTACTATCTCTTTTTTTTATAAATTTTAGTGCCAATTGAACTTCATTGGTCAAAAATGTAAAAGTTATTATTTAGTTAGTTACGTATAAGTAAGAGGAAAGTGGGGAGTCCACCGGCACGAAAACAGTGAAATTTCATTTTCCTTTTTAAGTTTTATGTAATTCATATTGATGAGATCGGATTGGAATGTTGAGATAGAATCGAGAAAAAAAAAGAATTTAGTATTCGTGTCCCGTGTCCAATACGTATCGGACACAACACTAGTATGATACTTGTAGGACACATTATGTTCAATTTGAGAAATATTTTTTTATTTTTCATATGATTTTGACAATTAAAATAAGGAACAAATCTTATATTATCACTACTTTTTACATATTGGATATTAGATAGATAGATTAAATTCATTTTTGTGTTAGTTGACATCGTGTTAGTTGACAGTTTCAAACTTAACATGTATATACACGCCGTGTGTAACGTCTCATTTAATTATTAAGCGAATTTAAAAAAAACGTCACACAAAATAGTAATGTAGAGTAGTCCTGGGGTCCTTAACACAACCCCTACAAACTGGGCACACCACGATGCCAACGGAAACCAGATACAAGGTCTAACAAAGAGAGTAGAATAGTAAGGCATAGAAAAATACATGGGCTGTAGCCCTAAAGAAAACCCATGAAGAAAAGAAACATAAAGTCCAGCCCAGATGGCTAAGCAGCGAAATCTCCATTTCCTTGCTGACCGCGGGAACCTCGCCCATCTGTTCCCATCAATTAAATTGATGATCATCGCAAGAAAGAAGAGCCACATACAAGACAACCATACAATAAACAGGGTAAGCTAGAGTCAATAACATTTTCATCATACAATCAAACATAATTTCACCGTCCAATATCCATACAACAACCAAGCATGTTATGACTTTTCAATCAATACACTACGACTCGACTCGACTCATTCGGATACGTATAACATGGTCGGATTTAGCCGATGCTTGCACTTATGGTGGATACCTTTGCTCACCCCCGAGCTATGTGTTACAAGTGTTACGATGGATCAATTTTCCCTCGCCACAAGGTTAGCCCTTAATGAATTTCAGGCCTCCTGCTACTCTCACCACAGGAGTCAGTCCGCTCTAGGTGAGAGTAACTGACCCCTTAGAGTGTCAGGATGCAACCTTACCTTGAATCCTTACCTAGTTATACAGATGGGGCACCACCATGGACACCCACTAACAGGGGCCATAGAATTACGTCCCGACCACTGAAGCGCAACCCCGGAGGTCTCACCTAGAGACCCCAAGGAATTACACGCTGACACGGACCAACAATCATAAATTAGCAATATTAGAACATTAAATCATGTTTGCACTTTCATACCAACCCCTGAGATTAATTCCTCATACGTACCACATTTTGAATCCATACCACTGGTCATCACCACCCCATGAGTCTAGGGCCTCATTCCATATCAATACCATGTTACTTTAATTCCAATCCACTCATTCATTTCACATGCCAAGTTCCTACAATATCCATCATTCACCATTCATGAATTATGTCACGCATATTTAGCAATCCATTGTGCATATCTACATACATATGTACATGTATCTCATTACAACAATCATACCCAAACAAATTTCAATCATCCAAGAGCAATCAAGTAACCAAACACCGCCCTGTCTCGCCCAGCCCCTCGCTCAGGCCGAAGGGTCTCGTTCAAGCGAGACGTTCTCGCTCAGGCGGGTTTCCTTCGCCTAGGCGAGGGCTCGAAAGAGGAACCAGGAGCCAACGCGGGATCTCGCTTAGGCGAGACCTTTCTCGCCTGGGCGAGATGTTCGCTCGCTCAAAAATTGAGCGGGTCGCCTAGCGACCTTTCGCGCAAAAGGGTGATTCAAGGTGCTGGAAGGAAAAGGGAAACAGGGAAATGAGTAGCCCAGCAGAACAGTAGCAGAACAATGAGCACAGTTGGAGGGATACTTACGTAGAATATGGGAACGGTTTTGAGCTTTGTTCGATCGGGAAAAATGTAAACTCTAGCAGAGCTCTTTACGGCAGAGAAGGGAGACGGCACAGATCTAGGTTTCTGAAAAAGAGTAGAAGTGTGAATTAGGGCAACACGAATGACTTTTATCCTATGGGCCGGCCTTTAGGCCCAACTGTTTTAGGGTAGCCCTTAAAATAAGGGAGCAAAATAAATGGGCCTTACACCGTGTCCCGTGTTCTATATTTTTCTAATTTAGTTGTATCTTTGTATCCATGTCCGTGTCATGTCCATACCATTTTCGTATCCGGACAACATAGGTTGAGAATATTGACATCGAAAAACAAGTAGAAGGATAAAGAATCAAAAGAATATCCAGAAATAAACAAGTTCAGGAAAAAATAGTCAAAAAGTTGGAGGAAAAACAATAGATCTCGATACCAATGGAGCTAGAATATCTATTGCATATCTGGAAATCATAAGACAAGAAATGGATAATAATAAATATGAAATGGTAAATTTGTTATCCAAGTTATATGACTACTATTTTGAATCATTTAGTTCAAACTACATTTGATAGTTTTCAAAGACTAACAAAACAAATGGCTCGAACAGGGATGCTTAAGCAATTCTTCTAGGGGAGAATATTGACAATCTTCAAATAAATTATAATAATGTTAATGGATCAGAAAATATTAATCATGGAATTCAAGCAACTAATTTGCACCCCAATCGGTAGGGTTGGGCATAATTTACTAAACTATACTAAACTATAGTTAATTGTACTATATTAAACTAAAATATATTAAACTATTCATAATAATAATTGAATTGTATTATAAAATAGTTCAGTTTTAAGAAACTAAA
>Ga0099822_1004945_pt1 | contig 17409 bp, 9 predicted proteins | sample CowpeawhiteBW_FD_76839 | JGI IMG/M metagenome (GOLD analysis project Ga0099822, IMG submission 76839) | Root nodule microbial communities of legume samples collected from California USA - Cow pea white BW | ecosystem: Host-associated > Plants > Roots > Nodule | place: USA: California | collected...
ATATATATATATATATATATATATATATATATATATATATATGTGTGTGTGTGTGTGTGTGTGTGTGTGTGTGTGTGTATTATAGTAAATAAAATTTATTTATACAATTATGGTGATAAAATTACTTATAATAATGATTTAGAAAATACAAAATAATTATATAAAAAACACCAAAATAGTATTCTACATCATAAAAATAAACAACAAATAAAAATATTAAAAAATGATCAAATGTGTGCCATAGAAACAATTTGATAAACCATTGAATGAAATCACACAAAGGAATAGGAATGTATAATTAAGTGTATGATAAGTTGAAAAATACCTTAGAGATTAATAAATTTTTTCAAATATCAACATAGTCGAACTATTCATAGATAACAAAAATTGTTTTAGCAAAACAAAAGAGTTCATCAACTAAAAAGAAAATTAATAATTAAAGAATAAAGAAGATAAATTTTTTATATTACCTAGTAAATAAAAGGTTTATGCTATTCAATACTTAAATTGAAAGTTTAACATTTTCACATGAAAATAAAAATACACAATAACTAAAAATATGAAAACATATCATAAATTTCAAATGTAAGACATAAAAAATATTTCATTGACACACATCATTTAAACATAATTGTGCAAAGGTTATGATAAGAGAAAAAGTATCTTGGAGATGTGAACGAAATCAATGACAAGCCAAACAATTGGAAGAAAGAAAGAATAAAAAGTATGTAGTGTATATATATAGCATAAATTTCAAATGTAAGACATAAAAAATATTTCGTTGACACACATAATTTGAACATAATTGCACAAAGGTTGTGATAAGAAAAAAAGTATCTTGGAGATGTGAACGAAATCTGTGACAAGACAAATAATTGGAAGAAAGAAATAATAGAAAGTGTGTAGTGTACACACACACACACACACACACACACACACACACATATATATATATATATATATATATATATATATATATATAATCTTAAAAAGAAAAAAAAATAAAACTTCTTTATATATATATATATATATATATATATTATATATATATATATAAATTTAAACAAGGATGAGGTGAAAATGGGTATTATGGCAGGTATATGGACAGGTACGGGAGAGATATGTACATACCCAACCTGGCCTAGGCTCGACCTACCACGGGTTGATCACTTAGTGAGCCAACCCAACCCGACTCATTTATTAGTGAGCCAAAAAATTTGAATCGGGTCTAGCCCACCACAGGTTGGTAGGTTAAATGATTAGCTCACAAGCTCACTTAATTAAAAAAAGTATAATTTTTTTATTTTTTTCGGTCAAAACTAAATTATAATTCTAATTAAAATCTAAATAAATTATAATACAATCCAAATACAAACCAAAATCACAAAAATACAAATTATCTTTGTGTTGGCTAAAGAAAACAATCTAACCTGACCCAAATGCAAAGTCCAACTTAATAAAAAAACACTTGTGCGATCCTTTATTTACGAGTTGGTGAGCCAGGTTCTAGGTGAGCCAGGTCAAAAATCAATCCATATTAAAATTTGTAAAAAATTTTCAACCTAACCCAGCTTGAACGCATGATGGGTCGGGTTGGCTCGCGGGTTACAACCCATTTTGACAGCTTTAATACTCATCCCCATCCCCCAATTAAAAAAATCGGATATTACCCATACTCATACTCCTACCCAGTCAATGTAGAGATTCCTTGTCAAAACAAGGATTAGTTTGAGCAATACTGATAAAGGCATATTTATTTGTCATCCTTAGTGGAAACCATGGTGACAACAACGAAGAAAGAAAAGGAGAAGGGGTAATGATGGCAGTGGCTCCCCAATGGCACGCTCTCGCACCCATGGAGTGAAAGAAAACAATATTGAACTTTCCCAAGTTCTGATTAGGAACTTGGACGCTCACAAATGAAGCAAGCCTAAGAGACACACTCCAAATTTTAAGGGAACTTTAAAGAGTAAAGAAGACAACTTATAAAGTAGATTGAATTCAATACTCATCAAAGTTATCTACAAGAGGGGTGGGGTATGCCTCATATATATAGCAATGGAGGCAACCTATGCACACAAAACATATTCAATGTGGGACTAAGAGAGATGGATTCTACCAATAGAAGGTGCAATGTGCCTAGTGAGGAATAAACCACATATCGGCCAAATCTTCATAGTTCATAGGCTTTATGTGTGCCAAGCTTCCTTGGGAATTCACAACTCGTGACTGGTAGGATGGACAAACTAAGGAATATCACGTGTTGCACGAAATTTGGAGATGAGAAGTTGCACTTTTACATTTATGTTTCAACCTGGGTAAAGTCCCATATAAGGGAGATCACATTTCCTCTACAAGTTTATATACCCAAACTTCATGCAATCCTATTAAATGATTGTGGATTTTCACCACTTACATTACCTACTTGCCTAGTGAGCATTGGTTACACCTTACTTATACTCGAGACTCGTAGTTGGAAATACTCCAGCTTTTTTATGCGTAAAAGACAAAGAGTCCCATATCGGACAAAGGAAAATATTACCAAGTGTTTATATACTTGGATTTCAACTATAAATGCAAATCAATATGATATAGTGTTTCCTCCATGACCAATGCACTCTAAATGGATTGTCATCTCCAACTTGCTAACCTTCAAATTTAATGAGTCAAGTTCTATAATGGGATAATGTATGGAAATAACATACCACCCAATCAACAAACCTCCCACTCAAAGCCCTTCTAAGTCTAACTGAGATCATTATTGTATCTAACTTAGAGCACCTAATCTCTTCTCGGGTCAAATTGATGAAGCCTCGAGTAATTGAGTGGATAAATAATTCACAACGTGCTTGCTTTTGTTTAAACTAAATATTTTAGTTAAAAACACAACTTCTAATTCCAAACCTACATGCTAATTTGAATACATTTCAAGCCAAATTCAAAATTCACCCTAATTTTTCTCCCTCTCATATTTTTATCTCATATTTAAAATAAATATTTTATTTTATTTTAAAAGTTAAGAAATATTAAATCTATTCTGTTATTTGCATGTTTGTATTTATTCCATTTTTAATTAGTTTAAATATAAGTACTTACTATAATTTAAAAATAAAAAAAAAGATGAGATAAAAAAGTGTATAAATATTTTCCATCAATGGGAGCACTGCATGTAGCTTTTCTTCTCTCTCCTTCACAACCTTTTCTTTTCCTCCTCTGTAAAAGTGCACCCAAACACTCCCTTCCTCTGCCACCGCTAACACCAACCCTTGTCACCAAAATCGCCGATCTCAAGGAACCACCCTAACGCTCTCTCCACCGATTCCGCCATGGCCAAGAAGCGCAAGTCCATCACCACCAGCCTCGACGAGGTCGATCGGACTCTCTACGCCTCCTTCTGCACCGCCGCCAATTCTCTCTCCCAGCTCTACACGCACACCATGAACCACCAGAAGCTATCCTTTAACGCCGGTGAACGCCACGCCATGGTGATAAAGCTCGCCCCTTTTTTCGTTGTTTCTTGTCCTTTTCCATTTTGCTAAGATAGAAAAAGGGTTTTTTTTTTTTTTGTTGGGAAAGTTGAATTTGGATTTGATTTTTTTTTCTTTTATTTGGGTCTTCTTTTGATCGGTTTTTGGGAGTTTAGATTGCTGGGATTTTGTGTTGGTTGGTAAAATAGAGAACATGATTTTTTTTTTTTGCCGTTTTTTAAAATTTAAATATGTTTTTGTGTTTGATTTTGAATTCGGGCAGATTGGATTTGGATGAAAATGTGGAATTTTTTTTTTTCCTGTTCAGACATGCTTGAATCAGAGTTTGTTCATTTTAGTTAGACAATTTGAGTATACATTATTTGAACAAGTTGTAGCTGCTTTTGATATCTTTACATTTGGGAAAGTTTGTTACTATTTAAACTATTTTTTTTTTGTTGTTGTTGCTGTTGTTGTTGAGTACTGGTTCTCTTTTTTTAACTAATATTTTCTTATTGATTGTTGGAATTGTTTTGACTCCCATATTGACCTCATTTTTAGTGATTCAATTGTGCTGTTTATCTCATCTTTCATGTATTTCGATTGGTTGTGCAGCTGCAAGTAGGGGTATCCTTATATATACTTTCTTTCGTGTTGTGAATCAAAACTTTTGCTGGTTCCACTTTTCCAGTTGTAACTGCAGCATAATTATTATTAGTGTGTCTAGTATGTGCTTTATTCTTATGTTTGGGGTCTTGACCATGCGTTTCTATTTTCGCTGCGGGATGTTTTGATTTCAGGAAAATCTTTATCAGTGGATTTGGAGACAACAAGAAGGAGGATCAAGGGTTGCAACAGTTGATGTGCTCAACTACATTCAGGTTGGTTTGCCATTTCTTCCTTTTGCATATAATATAATATTATTGTGCATGCTTGTACTGTTGAGATTGGGGGATTGTTATGTAGCAAACAGATATAACACAAGGATTAATGTCGTGGACTTAGGTTATTGCAAATGAGTTATGTATTAATGACTTATGAAAGGCCAAAGGATCAGAAAAACTGGTTTAGTTGAGACATTATTTTTTATATCAATGTTTTTAAAGTTGTGGTTGTGGTAGCATTGCAATTACATGCACAATAAATACAAAATTGCAGGGATATATGGCCAATGCAGCAACATCTGGGATTGTGGATAGACTGCTTCTTAAAACCTTGTAATGGACTATTGACCGGATCATGGGCTAAATTTTTCACTTGAGGTTGTCAACTTATAAGCTTTCTGAACCAAGCCTGACAAAACAAAAAGCTTCATATAGTCAGTCTATAAACCAGCTAGGATCATCCGAGTGTTATTTTGCCTCACAGGGAAAGAAACTGGTAGGGATGCTTGCTTAATTATTCAATTTTGTCTCCATAGCCAGGGTCACTGTCCTTGACCTCTCTCTGGCAACTTTCTCTCTCTCTCTGGTCTTTTCGGCATGCGAAGCTTGAGCGTTGAATGAATGTTAATTGTTAATTTTTTAAACTCTTGAGATTGATATATTCATTCATTAATGTTTTTTATAATATGAAATCATGGTAGTTGAATTGAGGTGCAAATTATGTATCGGAAAGTTTGTGAATAGCAAGATTCATGATTCACAAACACTTAAAAATGTAAGATATACTTAAATATATAAGATATATAAACATGCAAAGATACAATTAATAACAAAACAACCTCAGTCAAAAAGAGTGGTTGTATTTGTGTACTTATTTGTGCATTTATTTACTACAATTTCAGCAACACAACCTTAAAAAATAATGTGGTATAAAGATTCCTATAACCATAGTTGTTCCGCAGCTCTTCTGTTTTCTCATCCCCCTATTTTTGCTGTCCACAATCTTCCACTGCTCTTCCGCTCTTCCTACTGTCCTGCTCCTCCTGTTGTCGTATTGCAGTTCCTGCTCTTTTACTAAGTTTGTGCTAATGGTTGGAGAAGCAAGCACAGAGGAACCATTACCACCTATTTTTTGTTTAGTTCATGGTTTAAAAGAAACTAAATTTATTTTTTTACCAAACCAGTTTGCATGATCCAACCCAGTTCAAGTAAAGCCCAAATGCAAATTTACAGTGATTTAGGGCACGATAGAGACCAGAATCGCGATTCATGCAATTGTGAGAACTAATTGAATGATACAAGAGTGATGCAGGAGTAAATGTATGGTGAGGGAAAAGAATAGTATCGTATTGTACAATTTGTATGTGTGTATCACAGTATACTTACTACCATGAAATAGTCTAGGTTATGCATTGTTTAAAATGTTGCTTATTAAGACATATATTATAAAAGCTATTTTGCTCCCCCCATATTTCATCTTCTGTACTTATATAACAGGTGAAGTGTATATTGGTATACATGTGCTATTTCAAATATTCAAGCACATGAATTCTTTTAATCCACCCAGGCTTTAGAAGGTGGTTTGTGATTACAAAGTACCCTATAAGCTCAAAGGAGAGTTTTATCATACTGATGTAATCCTAGTTATAATCCATGATTGTGAATATTGAACTTCAACGGGACAACTAGAGTAACATTGTAAATGACATGCAGTGTCAATCTTTTCCATTTGTGATACTCATTTTTTCAAAATTATTGATGATTTGGGTGGTGAAGTATATGAAAGTCCATTCGTCTTGCAGAATGAGCTGGATTATTGTGAAGATCCATCTATGTCACCTAGAGCACCACTGCAACACCACCAGTCACAACCAACATTGCATATCCCTGTCTCGGGCTTTCCCGTCACTTCAGCGTCTTCTGGCCAAACTATAGCTGCACACGGACTTCGTGCCGAACCAGGTGAAAATCAACCGAAGAATTCTGTGTTTTCAAATGCCTTGTCAAGTCCAATACGCCGAAGCCTTCAACATTATCAAATCGGCGAGGGAGGATGCTACAGCAATGGTCCCTTCATGGGGAGTGGAAACCGGAACACTGAACATGGCTTTCTTCTTCAGCAAGGCAGGGAATCAACAATAGTGAACTCCAATGATTCTGCCATGGATATGCATCCAGACTAGTCCTGTATATTGGTTTATCAATTGGAAATTCTTAACTCACCAGCCTTCTGCAACAGCTACGAAAGAAACCAACAACCTTGGAAATTCTATGTCTGGATTTTTCTCATCGGATCTTGCAAGAAACGACCGGCGGAAGAAGGAACCAATTCTGTTAACCTTTTACTATGCTTATGTCAACCTTATGATTGGTTTGGGGTTCTTAGTGGTTTTTGTAAAGTTCTCTCTGTTAAGAGTTTTATTTTGTACCTTGAATTGTTTCAACCCTCGCTCTTTCACCAAAAAGGATGTCTTTTTCAGTGTAGGGCTGATTCTGAAGTTTAATATGTAAATTTTCTCTATATGGCAATTTACAGCTTCAATTTTCTTTTTGGTGCCTGCCTTGCTTTTCTTTTCTTGTAGTGTGTTCAAAGATCTCTGTGAGGTTACTTGCAGAAAAAAAGTTCAGAGATTTCTTTGTTTTTCTTCTTCAATACACAGTTTCAACTGATGTATATAAACTTATCGGAACATGGGTTTTTTTACAATTTTGATCTTGAAAGGTATTTTAGTGACCTAAGAGAAAAGGGTGAATATATATTGCCTTTAACCATATCTTGATTCCTTAGTAATTTGGGATTTTTGAACCTACCAGATCAATCTTGAACAATTTTATTGACCAATAACTTTGTCTTTCTTTTTCTGAATTTTTCTTCATTGTTCTTTATGCCAACAGGTTAAGCCTTTTGCCCAATGCTCATTAACTGTGTCAAGCTTTCAAAGTGGAGAAAAACTCATTTCATTCAATTTCCGACTCTCCTGAAGTTACATAATTTTCTCCTAATAATCTAAGCTTCCTTTTAAAATTTCCACTAAGGAATCAACCCACATCTATAGTTGAGTTTTTCCAGAAAAAATTATTAGGGAGATATAACACTAATGAGATACAAGTCTAATACACATAACTTTAAGACAAATAGTTTATAGGTCTTTATCCTTTTATGATGTTCAACTTTCTCATTTTTTATTAATGTGAGACTTAGACTCAAACTTGGATTTTCAACTCTCTCTCTCTATATATATATATATATATATATATATATATATATATATATTACACACTTCCTATTTTTCTTTTCAAAACCTTTGTACAATGTTCAAAATTATGTATGTAAATTAAATATTTTTTATTTCTCACATTTAAATATTTATATTTTTTAAATATTTATATTTATTGTATTTTTTCTATTCACATGAAAATGTTTAACAATATTAACTTAAGTGTTCAATAGTATAAACATTTTATTTACTAGTTAATATTTTTCATTTACTAGTTAGTATACAAAACTTATCTATTTATCTTCTTTATTCTATTATGATTAATTTTTGTTTTAAACGAAGAACTCTTTTGTTTCGTTAAAACAATTTTTATTATATCTCAATCGTTCGACTATATTGATATTTGAAAATTTTTCTTAGATCTCTAAGGTTTTTTTCATCTAATCATACCATTAACTATACATTTTTTTTCTTCTTTGTACGATTTCATTCAACAGTCTATGAAATTGTTTCTATTTGATCATTCTTATAATCTTTTTATTTGTTGTTTATTTTTATAATGTAGAATGTTGTTTTTATATTTTTTTATATAATTATTTTTATTTTCTAACTCATTATCATATCATATGTGTAATTTTATTACTATAATTATATCAATAAATTTTATCTACTATAATATAGCTATATCTGCCATGAATTTTTTTATCACCATCCAATATATATTGAAGTTCAAAATATAAAAGATTTATGTTAAATTTTAATTATTATTAGTTTAATCTTTGTTCTTTATGTGATTTTGATCAAGTAATGTATTATGATTTTTTTAGTGTGAAAAAAATATTTCATTAGAGTTAAAAAAATTGAAGTAAACATACATTTAAAATATTTTTAATTTAAATATTTGTTTTCCTTTTATATTTTTTAAAAGTGTTTTTAATTTTTATCAACTAGGTAATATTAACATTGCAAATTTAATAAATGTTTTCACTAGTGTAAAATTTTATTTGGTATTTTAATTTGAAATATATAAAATTAAAATTATTTTTAGAATATTTGATATTAAAGAAACAATAATTCTCGTGAATACCTCACAAGAGAGGAATGAATACCTTACAAAAGATTTGGGATTAGAAAGGAAAACCTAGATTGATAGTTGTGTTACCTATGTGTGATGCCTATCTTTGGATTTCATACGTTAAAACCATCTCACTCTTTCATTCCCTACACTTCTTTTTCATATTTTTCTTTTGGATTTTGTTTTTATTTAATTTAATTTAATTTTTATTTCTTATTATTAGTTTTGTAAAACAAAAACTTTTTTTTTTTTAATATTTTTTAAAATAAATTTTATTTACCTGAACGAAATTGGGTGTTGACCTAAAGTACTAATTATTCTTCATAATCTAAAAAATTAAAACAAAGAGAAACATTTCTAAAAATAAAAGCCTAATAAAAAAACATATGTAAATTATAATGATCGACTCTCATATTTGTTCACTTTCATTGAAAATTACAACTTCTAATGGTTCAATCAAGAGATAAACAATCTCAAGAATTTCATTGTCATCAATGAAAAGTCATAATTTAGTTTTCTCTAGTTTGTATTTTGAGGAATTTCTTAAGAGAATATGAAAATTGTTATGGACAAATACTATCCACCCTTTTAGATGTCATCTTATTATTTATTTTCAAAGAGTGTATAAAAGAGTAGGTATTCTTTTCATAACAAGAAGAAGAACATGGTTGTCCAAGTACCTTAAGAGTTATATTTCGAGGTGTCGGTGCATGAGCTCCATGAACAATTCATCACAATTTTGCATTCATTTTACCTTTATCCCTTAAAGAGTCAACACCAACAAAACCTTCCATTCCATTTGAAAAGTTAGCAAATTCTATATTTACTTGTCTCATTACACCCACATCATCAAAGTACCTCTTAAAACATTTCTTCTTTTCATGAGTAAGTTTCACATCTTAATGTGGTACATATCTTTGTGAATCTTCATTTAACCATTTATGACTATAATATCTACAATATTAAAAATGCATAGATATAAATTAACATAACATTATAAGTTTATGATATTATAGATAATATGTATACAATAAAATATAATCATAAAAGAATTTAACTATACAATTACCTTGAATTTAAAAAAAGAGCAAGATAATGAAGATATGTGATACTCTTAGTCCAACAATAAATTAATATTGAGTTTACTGCCTCAAAGGATGAATGTTCAACTTTTGTCTTTATTTCATGTTGGTATATGACTTTTCTCACATTTTAAATCATTGAATCCCACATTTCATATATTAAGTGAAGAGTAGTAATATCTATATCTTTTTTTGTGTGAAAATCATAAATAAGAGCACCAAAAGCCAGTATATAATCGACCTTCATCCATCAATTATTAGTTAATAGAATTTCTTTCACAAATTGCACACTACCTACATTACCTTCTTTGTAAGAAAACCATTCATCACTAATAACCATCTCTTGGAGTTCTTATTTCAAATTCTAAACCTTTTTTAGCATGACTCTGGTTGAAGTGAATATTGTTGAAGCAACAGAAAGCAACTTCAATGAGTTGTAATTATTGAACATTGATAATCTCATAGAGTGTCCACAATAAAGCTTTCAATATAGGTAACATCATCAACAATTTGTGTGATCCAAGAACATTCTTGATAAGTATCACTATCTTTTTTGTTACTTTTTGCTGCACAAATATTTTTTAATACAAGATTCAAAGTTTGCACTACACAAGAAATCTAAGTTATGAAATCAAGATTTATTGTCTACTTACTTCAACTTTCAAAACTTGAACGACATAAAGAACAAGTGAGACTATAAGATACAAACAAGACATATATTGGATGAAGAAGTTAATAAAGCCTTAATGCATGATATTCTAGTTCGTCCATTATCATATAATTTCATCATATGTATGAAGAAAGAATCATAATTAAATGCTATGGAACAATCATATGAAAATGTAAACTAATTACTTAAAATCATATTAAATGAGTAGCAAAATACAAATATGAAAAAAAACTAGAAAATGTTATTAACCAATATTATTAGTCGTGGCTTTAGTATCATTATTAGACAATAAGGATGAAAATCCTATTGATCTCTCGTGATTTTAAAACTAATTATGTTGCTTGACTATGTTTAGTTGTAACTAATTTTCTTCCTTAGTTTGATGTAGAGTGGGTCGGGTAGAAATTTTTAACCTGCCAGCCCATTTAAGCTTGTCCCCCTTACCACCTCCCTAGCCTACCAAATTGGCGGGCAGCCCACCTCTGACCCTTTGGCCAGTTTTGTTTTTTATTTTTTAAATAAAAATAATAAAAAATATTAAATGTTTTATATTATATTTTTGTAAAAATGTAAAAATGTAATACTATTATAATTTAAATCATTAACACATACAAATAAGTTTCAATTATTTGTTATAATAGAGTAATTTAACGTGTAAATGTAATAATTATTTTATTTTATTCAATTATAAATATTAATTAATAAATTAAAAGTTAAAAAAAAATTATATAATTAAATATGCTTTAAATATTTATTTATAAGTATATGCAAACAAATTTTAAACATAAAATTAAAAAAAATATATATTTTAAAAAATTTTAAAAATAAAAAAAAAGTGGTGTGGCAACATGTCGATATGTCCTGTGGTAGGACGAGTTGCAATTTCTAGTCTATTTTTTAGTGGCGGACTAGTCCACTACGACGTATTTTTTGTGGGCTAAGAGTGAGTCAACGAACCCATTTTGTCATCCGTATTCTAATGTATTTAAATAGCATATTGTGTATTTTTTCAAGAGAACTCGTTCATTCTCTTAATAAAATTCATTTTCTCTCCATTTTCTTTTCTCTTATGGTGATAAGGTGTAGAATGCTAATAATCATCAATAGAGTTATGACATAATTAACAAAATAGAAGTCATGCTTGAGCATGACTTTAGTCCAATTTCACACCACAAAAGTTGTGTTGTTAGTGCATTACTTCTTTGAGCATTTTAAATTGAAACTAAAGTCGTGTATGGTGAACACGTCTTCTACATGTGAAGTCATTCTTCTTGAGCACAACTTATTTATAAACAATAGAATTTTTGAAAATTTGTTATTTCTTATAATTTAAGTATAAAATTAGACAATTTTGGTAAAAAAAAACCTTGAGATAAAGAACATAGCAACTTTCTTTAGTTATTTTGTAACAAATGAAATACAATTTGCCTACCATGTAGATGGTTCAAACCCAAAGTGTGCAATGCTGATTAAATATGTTTTTACTTTTACATTTTTTAAATTAAATATGCTATTTTCTTATCAAATTTACCTTGCTAACATTTTGAAGAAAGTGGCAATTTTTTTTAGTGTGGTGTTTTAGATAGACATAATATTTAACCTATATGATTCTACTACATTTGTTTGTGTATTATTTAAATAAATAATTTTTTTGAAAGTTTGAGAATATCATTTAAAATCACTCGTTTTCTTGTTTTATTAGTCTTAGGTTGTTTGAAAGTCTTTAGTCTTTTAGAAAATTTTATATAGATAACATTAATAACACGCCATTAAGTGCAAAGTGAAAAAAAATATAAAAATCACTAATTGAATCCCAAGTAATGTTTTATAATTGCATAATACTAGGAATTTAATTATTCTTTAATAAAAAACTCGATTTGAGAATCCAAGCACAAAAGAGAAATAAAATAATCTTTTTGAAAAACAAAAACTTAAGTGTTTCAATTTATGGTCTTCTAATACTCAGAAATATCTTTTCTAAAATAGCTTTATTATTTAAATATAATATTTATTTACTGTGAGATAGAAATACCACAAGTGTGTATGTATAAGAGAGTAATAGCATACCCCTTATTTATTTATTTATTTATTTATATAAAACCTAATTGCAAGTGTTATTTTACTAGTTTTTTTTTATCAAAATAGTGCATTTTTATACATAAATTACCAATATAGGCAAATTTTAAATAAATTACATAATTTGGTGTAAGTCGGATTCAGATTATCATTTCAACTTCTATTTTGTAGAAGTCCATGGACTTAGAAGAAGATTTTGAATTTTAATTTTAAAATAAAAAATTGTGTGCAAGAACTCCACCTTTGTTAATCAAGTTGTCACGTGAGTAGGGGTGATAATAGCATAAGTCTGATTCGTCGGATCAGTCCCCAAAAATAAAGTGGGACATGTCAGGATAGTGAATCTGCATGCCTGTACTGGCTTGGCCCACAAAAGTTCGTAACCTGTGTGGACTGATCTGCAAATCCGTTTAACAAAATTTGCACTTGTGTATAACAGTTATTTTTTTTATGGACTACTGCATTAATATTTCAAATTCTTGTATGACTGAAATAGACAAGTATTATGTATTTTTTAATGTGATAAAAGTTAAAGAATACATATCATAGTATAAATATGAATATGATGAGAATGTTAAATTATCAATTTATCATCCAACTTCTCAAAATCTATGCTTAATTTTGTAAACTTCTTAAAGGTTTCTCTTAATTTTGTGAACTTCTTAAAATTTTCTAATTCTTTAAACATGAAAATTCTTATCATAAAAATTAAAAAAAGTTTGAAAAAACATAATAATAAAAAAGCGAACTAACCCACATTTATGCGGAGCAAGCCAAACATTTCAAATCTACGGTTAAAATACCAGATGAGGCACACTAACCCGCATTGACCCACATTGTGCGGACTGCAAACCTAAATGAACCAGATCACCCTGCATTGTTACCCGAGCACACGATTCTCAAATCCTTTTTATCGAAATTAAAAGTTTCTGCAATAGATTTTTTTATGTAGACAAATAAAATCATGAACTCGAGATACGATTATAAATTTAATTTTTAATACTGAACACGTGCTTTCGACTTAGATTTCCATTACAGAAATCTTCTTTTAAAGTTGCCGTGATTTTGTTTTTTGTTTTTTTTTTTGCTTTTTGTGTTTCTTCTTTTCTTTGATGGTACTTTAAGAATAGAAAGTGTTTAACAATAGAATAAAATTTGCTTAAGAAATAATATCTTTTTGGGTTGAATAACAACTATTTATTTTAAAGAATAAGGGACTACCTTATATATTTTTATACTGAAATATTTTAGTATCTAGGTAGAAATTGTTCATTATAGTAGGTAGATAAAAGAAAAAAATTAAAATAATTCAACATATTGTTTGTTAGTTTAATAAATGATTATAAGTTTATTTTAAAATTAATGTAATATATAATTAGAAAATAATTATTTAGTTTACTTGGCGAGTAAAATTTCTTGCTTTATGATTTTTTATGAATTGAAATTAATAAATTCAAAAGCTGTCAAGACCGGAAGAAGTGCATGCATTCTGTTATGATTTTAAGATTTGATTGTGTTCGATATTTTCCAATAATTATTTTATTTTCTAATAAATTCCTAGAATGAGATATTTTTGTATAATTGTTCATTCTACATTAATTAATTAATTAATTAATCATTGTGATAATTAAATTTTGACTTGGGTGAGATATTTTACTTCTAATTAATTAATTTCAAAATCCACTGTCATGTTTATATTATTCACAAAATTATTATAAATAAATTCAAGGTATTCTATAATTTTTATTCCAAATGTTTTAAAATTTAAGTTTTGGATATATGATAACCAGAGTTAATAGGATAAATTTAACTTTTACAAATGTTCTTCGAGTGACACCTTTTGGATCTTCCGATTCTTCATGCACCGGACTTCACAATAATGAGAACTTATACCTAAGTTAATAGGAAATCTTAGATTTAAGGGTTAAATATGTTTTTGGTCTTTCAAGTTTCAGTGAAATTTGGAATTGGTCTCTCTTTAAAATTTTTGACCAATTTAATCATTCATATTTAAAAATACGTTAATTTAATTTTTTTAATCAACTTCTTTTGTTAAGTTTATATAATGTTTTAAACGCATTTTATAATAGTATTTGAATTGTTTACACTGTTTGACACAGTTTCGCTTCAATATGTTAACTTAAATATTATCATTAAATATATTTAAAATATCAAATAAATTTAACAAAATTTGATAAGATAACTAAATTTTCACATTTTTTAAGATGAATGACTAAATTAATATAAAATTTAAAAAATAGACTAATTTTAAAATGAGATAACAACATATTTAACTTGTAGATAATCATATGCTTCGTAATATATGCTATTGTATAATAGGATTCATGAGTCTGACCTGATTTAGACTTTAATCTAATGGTCTTTGTTGGATAAGTGTTGTTACCTATGATTCCTCAAGGCCTGGGAACTGGCTAGTCCAACAAAAATTACACAGATTAACTATTTTTTTTTTTATGTCAAATACCACGTAACTTAATATATTGTTAAAATAAAGTTATACCACAGAAGTAATTACCAATAGGAGTGAGAGTTGTGTGCTCACCTGACAACTTTACTGACGTATCAAAATCTTCTTCTGAACTCACAACTTCTATAAAAAAAAATAAAAGTTGCATGATTTAAACACGACATATTTTAAATTGTATAGTTTATTTTAAATTTACCTATTTTGATAATTTAAATATAAAAAATACATTATTTTATTTTAATGTGAAAGGAGAAGATAAAGGTTTCATGACATTTATTCATAGGACCCCACCGATAATAGTCTGATGTATCTTTCCGCCACACTCATTATTCATCTTTAAAATAATCTTAACCTAATAAAAAATAAAATTAAAAAAATAAGAAAAGAGACACAAATTCATTTTTTTTTTCTTTCCCCCTTTTACTTCACTAGCTTTATTCCAACCTTTCATTGCTCCAACGAGGCAATCGGAGTGCCGCCGCGGCCGCTGATTCAACGCACCGCCACCGCTGATCTCCGTCGCTGATTACCCGACAACGTTTTGGTATCTACGGTTCGTTTCTTCCTTAAATTTCATCTCTCTCTTTGTTTCCCGAGAAAGTGAGGAGAAGCGACAATGTTGAATCTCGCCTTTTCTCAGTGCGCTAATTATTATTAATTTAACATTTTTTTCTTTCTGAAAAGTGGATGAGTTTGTGTTTAAGAAAACAATTGGACGATTTCGAATTCTGAATGTGTAGATGTATTGGATATTCAGAGAAAGAATTTGTTGAGGATCGAGCAAGATTAGTATCTACAAAATGTTTATACAAATTCTGCTTTAATTTTGCGAAATTGGGAGGTTGTGAGAGAGAGAGGGAGAGGGAGAGGGAGAGAGAGAATTGCATGCTAAAATGTGTTTTTAGTGGGTTGATTGTCTTGAAATTGAGATCTTTTCTTTTCCTATTTTTCCATGTGGAATTTTACCAGTTTGTTATTTGGTTTTTAAACAAACTTGGGGTTGTGTCATAATGTAGTTCACTTTACCTGGTAGCTGACCTCGTCCAATAGAATAAGATTATCCTTATTTTTCTTTAGTGATGAATCAACAGTTGTTGTTTGAAATTTTATAAAAAAAAAGGTGCTTCGTTTAATAATGATTTCAAACTGTTCTTATAATCGTGGCCAAGTACAACAGCTTGATTCCTTGTGGCACTGTTTTAGATGTTTGAACCTCTGTACGACAGATTCGACTCATTATTGGAACATTAAGAAACATGGGAAACTCTTAGTGGTTTGGTACTTTGTTTGTCCTTGTTTTAGTGTCCTACTACGCATCTTCACTGTAATGCGTCTGTCTTTGTTGTCATGCAAACTCTGAATGCGATAAACTGAGCATATTCTATTAATTGTGTGAATAAAGGGATGGAAATTACTTTATGAAAACATGTAGAAGATAACTAGATAGAAATTGACATGATCATGCTGATAAATAAATTATTTTTTTTGTGAAAGGCCGTATGTTGAAATAGTTTTCTGGTGCGCCGATGAGCTGAACTGATGTTATTGACAGTCGAAGGTGGAGGATTCTTCTCTTCTTCAGCTTCAGGATATAGTAAGGGTTTGACCCTTCTTCTCTTGGGTCAGAGGAGTGAGGATAAATCCATGAGGGTTTTGCCGTTGAGCCAGTTCCAGTTGGTAGGCCAAGAATCTGACCACGAGCTCCAGCTGGCTTCCAGAAAGAAACGCCTCTCCAGCAGGTGCGCTTCCTTTGTTTGCTTCGGCTGCGCCTCTGCAAGTCTTGACACTGCATCTCATGTTAAAGTGGTCCATGCCAAACACCATGATGTCTCTTCAGGGACCCTGGTTTCCATCAACGGCCAGTATCCTCCTGACAATGTAAATGATGATAATAGACAGGTTGCACTTAAAAGTAGCTTAAAAAGGCAAGGAAATAAAAAACCAGTTCCTGTCGAGGTTGTTGCTGAACATGAGGCATCAGGTGGAAAGGAGAATGATGCTCATGTCCAAACAGAGAGAAGGAAAGTGCAATGGACTGATGCTTGTGGTAGTGAGCTTGTTCAATTACATGAATATGAACCCAGGTATTTGAATATTTTATTTTGTCTACTGACTTCTATATGCAAAAGTTTACATACTCAGTGCAGATACTTTTGCCGTTTTTGTTTTCGTTAAGAAGTTTGTTTGGGTGATCATATGTAAAGTTTGAAAGTTTTTGTCTCATGTCTCACGTTTTGTCACTAGGAACGCCTAGTACTTTATTTTGTCTGATTGATAGCAAATCACACATGCTTGTCCTCTGTTCTCCTTTCTTTTATTCTCACTGATTTAAAATTCTGATAGTTATTGTCACCGAAGGTCTAAGAAAGGATTGGGGCTTTGAGTGAAAATGGTTTGCATTTTTGTGAGCTAAAGAGTGAGCTGAATTCTGATTAGCCAGAGCAGACAT